>Ga0172373_10002423_pt1 | contig 28540 bp, 21 predicted proteins | sample Lak10m_2_FD_114546 | JGI IMG/M metagenome (GOLD analysis project Ga0172373, IMG submission 114546) | Freshwater microbial communities from Kabuno Bay, South-Kivu, Congo - kab_092012_10m | ecosystem: Environmental > Aquatic > Freshwater > Lake | place: Democratic Republic of the Congo...
CTACCCAGCAGAACAATTCGATGATAAAGTCTTCCGTGGTCACGGCTCATACCTCCAACAGTTTGGCGACTATCGGTTGTATGACGTTCGTGACCTTTTTTCAACTAGCACCAACGGTTATTACGCCCTGACCGGGTAGGAAGGATTTGCTTTGAGATCGCTCTCAGTGGTGGTTCCGGTGTATAACGGCGCTCTCAGCCTGCCGGGGCTGGTGCAGCAGTTGGCGGAAACGCTGCCTCAACTGGCGCTGAACTATGAACTCATTTTCGTGGAGGACAACAGCCGCGACCATAGCTGGCAGGTGATTGGTGAACTCGCCCGTCAGTATGCGTGGGTGCGTGGGTTCCGGCACATGCGCAATTTCGGTCAGCACAATGCGCTGCTGTACGGCGTTCGTCATGCTCGTTACGATACGATTGTGACGATGGATGATGATCTTCAGCATCCCCCTTCTGAGATTTCTAAACTACTCGATAAAATGGACGAAGGGTTTGATGTCGTCTACGGCACGCCCCAGAGTGAGCAGCATGGGCTGTGGCGCGACCTTGCTTCGCAGGTGACGAAAATGGCTATGCAGAGCGCGATGGGTGTGGATGTCGCTCGTAATGTGAGCGCCTTTCGCGTTTTTCGCACGCAACTACGGCAGGCGTTCGCCAATTATGAAAGCCCGTTCGTTTCGATTGATGTGCTGCTGACGTGGGGAACAACGCGCTTCGCCGCGATTCCGGTGCGCCATGATGAGCGCACGCTCGGCGTTTCAAACTACACGCTGCGTAAGCTGATCGTTCACGCGCTGAACATGATGACCGGCTTTAGCACGTTGCCGCTGCAAATCGCTAGTTTGATGGGGTTCACGCTCACGCTGTTTGGCATCCTGATTTTGGTGTATGTGGCGGGTCGCCTGTTATTTGAATCCAGCATCCCCGGTTTTCCGTTTCTCGCGTCCATCATCGCCATTTTCTCCGGCGCGCAGTTGTTCGCGCTGGGCATTATTGGCGAATATCTGTCGCGGATGCACGTGCGGATTATGGGGCGACCTTCCAGCATTATTCGTGAAGCGACCGATCAAGCCGATGCAAGCGAGGCGGATGATGCAAGTTCGACGCTCTCCTCTTGATGAGGCGCGTTTTGGTATGGCAGCCGCCCGTGCCGACGGGGTGACGGCGGCTGATGTGCCCGCGCTGCTGGCGTTCTGTGCGGCGGAAAGCGTGCGCTTGTTGATGGTGCGCACCGCAGATGCAGCGCCCGCCGGGGCGCAAGCGTTTGAGGAGGCTGGTTTCCGCTTGATGGATACGCTGGTCTATTACGGGCGGCCTGTGGATGACTGCCTTCCCGCCGCACAGCATACGCTCCGTCCGGCTGTGCTTTTCGATGCGCCTTCTGTAGCGGCGCTGGCTGCTGAAGCCTTTCGGGACTACGGCGGCCATTATCACGCTGATTCGCGGCTGCCGCGTGATTTGTGCGACGGGGTTTATGTGTCGTGGGCGGAGCGATCGGTCGCGGTGGCGGGGGTGGCAGACGGCGTGCTATTGGCGGAAGAAGCGGGCAAGCTGGTCGGCTTTGTCACGTTGCGGCTGAACAGCGCGACTGAAGGCGAAGTGCCGCTGTACGGTGTGCATCCGGCGGCGCAGGGGCGCGGCATCGGGCGCAGCCTGATCGCGGGGGCGCTGGCGTGGTTTCGTGAGCGTGGTGCTGCCCGCATGGTGATTTCGACGCAGGTCACGAATATCGCTTCACAAACAGTCTGGATTCGCTGCGGTTTCACGCCGATCACCGCCCATTATTCTTTTCACCGCTGGTTCGATTGAGCGCCGTTGTTGGTGGTGAGAATAGCGTGTTTGGCGGCATCGCTCATCAGCGGATCGCGCACAATGGCAGGCTTATATTCAATGCTGATCCACAGGTTATAGCCAAGCAGCAGCAGGGTTGCCGCTGTGAGCGCCCACGATAGACCTGCGCGAGAGGGCAGGCGCTGGCTGATCTGATCCAGCCATGCTCCACCTAGCATACACAGCAGGGGATAGAACAACAACAGGAAGCGTGGATCGTAGCTCACCAGCCACCACCACGCGCCGAAAAATGGAAAGGTGAGAGTCAGCAGCAGGCCATCGGCAGGGGATTGCGCAGGCTGCCGGAGCAACCGCCAGAGGGCGGCGGCTGTGCCTGTCGCGACAATCAACCCGCTGATGCTGTAATTCTCGAAGTGCAGGACGAACACCAGCAGCGCCGCAAGCGTGTGCTGTGCCTGCTCTGTCCATGCGGTAGGCGGGATAATCAGCCCGGCTTCTACCCAGTTGCGCCCGTACCACGCCACTACGATGACCGCGAATGCAGTTCCCATCCACAGCAGATGTGCCAGCGGCATCCGGCGGCGGATGGTATTGAACAGCACCCACGCGCCGAGGAAAACAGCACCCATCAGCGCGGCATTCTTTGTCCATGCGGCTAATCCGAGCATGAACCCCGTTAGGAACGCATCCACCACACCGCCGCCCTGCCGCCAGCGCCATGCGAACAGGGCGGCGAGGGAGAAGGTGAACGCCATCGGCAGATCCACGTAGCCCGATGAAGCCCAGCGTGCAAAGGTGGGGGTGAGCGCCAGCAACAGTGCCGCCAGCCAGCCCACACGCTCCCGGTACAGGTGACGGCCTAGCTCATAGGCGGCCAGCAGCGTCCCCAGACTGAGCAACGCCGGAAACACTCGTGCCAGATATTCATTCTCCCAACCGGAGGCGATGAAAGCGAAGGCGTAGGTGAGGGAGATGTGAATGGGATAGGCTTGATAGAAGGCGTCATCGCGGCCCACGAACGGCACAAGGGTGCGGGTATCTGCGATCAGTTTACCGTAGCGCCCGTAAATGCCCATCACATCATCGCCATGAAAAGGCCAGTAGGCGGCGTTGAACAGGATTCCTGCTGCCAGCAGCAGCATGGCGAAGGTGAGAAGGCGCTGCGCTGTAGGCCAACCGGCGGCGGGCGCTGCGGCGGGTGTTTTTTGCCAGCGCAGGGCGAACGGCAGCGTGATGACGAGATACGGCAGCACCGCAGTGATGAGCGTGGGGCGGATGCCGAGCAGCATTTGCCCGTATAGGCCGAGCGTGAGCAGGCCGCAGCCGAGCGCCAGCGCCAGCGCCGCTGTCAGGATGCGGGTGTGTTCAAGCGGGGAGCGCCGCAGTAGCCCGTCCGCTAGTGGATAGGCCAGCAGCAGCAGCGCGGCACTCAGCGCCCATGACAGAATCGCAGTCATCGGTTAGGGGCGTACCGCTGTGGGCAGCGGTTGGCCTGTGACTCCGGCGATCAGATTTTCGGCAGCCATGAGCGCCATTTGATCCCGCGCCCATCTGCTGGCGCTGCCGATGTGCGGCACCACGATGGCGTTGGGTAGGCTCATTAAGGGATGGTCAGCGGGCAGCGGTTCGGGGTCGGTGACATCCAGCGCGGCGCGAATGCGGCCTGTTTGCAGCGCCGCCACCAGCGCGGCTTGGTCTACCACCGGCCCGCGTGTGGTGTTGATGAGGGTTGCGCCGTCTTTCATCAGCGACAGTTCGCGTGCGCCGATCAGGTGGCGGGTGCTGGCATTTAGCGGCACATGCAGGCTGATATAGTCCGCACGGCGCAGCAGGTCATCCATCGAGAGTAGTTCCACGCCCTGCGCTGCGGCATCGGCAGGATTGGCGCGTGGACTGTGCGCGATGATGCGCATATTGAAACCGGACGCCCGCCGTACCACCGCTTGCCCGATGCGTCCGAGTCCGATAATGCCTAGCGTGGCGCCGCTTAAATCGCCGCCGAGCAGGGTGGTCGGGTGCCATGTTACCCATTGTCCCTGCCGGATATAGTCCACGCCTTCCACGATGCGCCGCGCTGAGGCCAGCAACAGCGCGAAGGCGAGATCGGCGGTGGCTTCGGTCAGCACGCCCGGCGTGTTGCCTAGCGCAATTCCGCGCTTGTGTGCTTCGGCGGCTTGAATGTTGTCGTACCCCACCGCCATCTGGCTGATGACTTTGAGCGTGGGCAGGCCGGCATCCATCAACGCGGCGTCTATGCGATCTGTGAGCAAACACAACAGGCCGTCTTTGCCGCGTGTGTGTGCGACCAGTTCTTCGTAAGGCGGCGGCATTTCGCCCGGCCACAAATCCACATCACAAACTTCCCGGACGCGGGCGAGTCCGGCTTCGGGGATGGCGCGGGTGACGAATACGCTGGGCTTCATTGAAATATCTCCATTGGGCTGTGCGAGACTGCTGAACGACAATGGTGACAGATTATAACCTGCTTTTGGAGGGGTGCGGAGAAGTCCACTATGGTCATGTGAACAGAAATAGTTATGATGTGTCTATGATGCCAACTCCTAACCCGCCTAACGACCTTCCATTCGCTGCTCAATCTGAAAACCAATCAGATGTTGTGAGTTACGATCAGTCGCATTTTCCATCCCTGTTCGCGGCTGAAGATCGTCATTTCTGGTTTCGTATGCGGAATAAGGTGATCGCTGCGCTCGTCAAAAGGGCGGCGGCGCGTTATCCGGCGGGGTATCGTTTTTTGGAGATTGGCTGTGGCAACGGCAATGTGCTGAAGGAACTTGAAGTCGTCTGCGCTCAAGGTCAGGTGATCGGCATTGATCTGTTTATCGAAGGGTTGCGGTTTGCCCGTCAGCGCGTTTCTGCGCCGCTGATACAGGCGGATATTTATGCCCTACCGTTTAATGTGCTGTTTGAGATGGTGGGGTTGTTTGATGTTCTGGAGCATCTGCCGGATGATGTGGATATATTGACGCATGTCCGCGAAAGTCTGTCGCCGGACGGGCTGTTATTCATCACCGTTCCCGCTTATCGGTCACTGTGGAGTTACGCCGACCGCTTGGCTAACCATAAGCGGCGCTATACCCGTGAAGACCTTGAGCGCAAACTGGGCGAGGCAGGCTTCGCGGTTGAATATGCCAGCTACTATATGATGAGCATGTTACCTATTGTGTGGCTCAGTCGGAAAAGATCGAATTTCAATCTACAATATTCGGAAAATCCGCGTGTGCTGGAACGCGAGATGTTTCAGAATGAACTTAAAATTCGGCCTGTTATGAACCAATTTTTGTATCACTTGTTGATGCTCGAAATCCCTTTTATCGCCCGCCACTTTCACCTTCCGTTTGGCACATCGTTAGTCGTTGTTGCCCGCCGAATTTAACCGCGTGCGAAGGGGGGATCGCAGATGGTTTTGCCGTGACGGGTAAAAATGATTGACACGGCAGAATAGCCACAGTACCATCTTGTTTAATAGTATTAAATACTTAATAAGCCTAATACTCAATCACTTCTTGAAGGTCATTTCTCTTATTTGAAGATCAGGTTGCATCAGGAAGGCATTGTGATAAATGGCGCGTATTGGGTTGTCTTTTCCTAGATCGTTGCGCTATCTGATTGTATGTTTTGTGATGCAGTTTTTTTCGATGTTCAGTTTGTGGAGCCATACCAGTGATACAACGGACTTTCTGAATCGCTACAGTAAGAGCTACGGTGTGGTCATTATATTCTCGGTGCTGCTGCTGGTTTTCTGGGTAGTCTGCCTGTTTGCGCATTGTCGCATGGAAGCGATTGTCTCTCGAATACCGTTGCGCTGGTATCTGGTGTGCGTGTTGGTTGCGACCCTTGCGATGCTGGTTCAGTGGGTGCTGCCTATTGAGCCATCTATTAAGGTCTATTTGGCTACAAATTACTTGCTGATGGTTGTGGTGTCGGTACTACTGCGCCCCGACCTGCTGATAGTTTCACGGCGTTGGCAAACCGCACTGGTGCTGGTGTGCGTGTTGATGCTGGTTCCTATGGTTATCACCAACCTTGCTGAACGGCGCTTTACTCCTGATGAAGGTCATTGGGCGGACTATGCCAGTTCCTCGTTTCTGGCAGGTGGCGTGTATGCGCGTACATGGTTGCAAGAACCAGTTGTTATCATGCCCGGATTAGGCTGGAGTGTCGCCGGTTACGGGTGGGCATTGGAGAATATTGCTTTTGATTTGCATGTCGGGCGTATATGGAATCTCGCTTTCTACTTGCTGGCTTTTGCAGGTATTGCCGCCTTAACTTTTCGCCTTTATGGGCGGGATGCGGTCATTGTGACTACGGCATTTGCGGTTTTAAGCGGTTCCTTTATCCCATCATGGGATTATCGCCCAGACCATCAGCTTCCATTTGCTTCCACGCTCGTTTTTTTCGCGGTTGTTCAGGCTCGCCGTTCCTCTCGCAATGCGGCCTACTGGCATTTTGCCTGCGGTCTGCTGGCAACGTTGGCTTTACAACTGCATGCTGCTGCAATTGTGTTCGCAACTGGATGCGCTCTGGTCTATCTGGTTGAAACCGTATCGAATTTGTACCGTCGCCGGAAGCTAGACGTATTCTGGCCGCTGATCTGGTTTGGGGTGGGCGCGTTCATCGGTACAGCAACCTATTTTGTGCTGAACATTTACCCTGTGGGCGGGCTGGATCGCTTCTTAGACTTGTTGACGACGACGCGGGAGTATTTGCCAGACCGCTTGCGTTATCTGGGATGGGTTTCACTGCCGGAGGCTTTAGTCATCGCATCCGCGTTTGCCTACATCATTTGGCGGCGTAATGCAGCGGATCGCCTGTTCTTAGGGTTTTTGTCCGCAGTCCTTTTGAGTGTGCTTTGTTTTGATACACAGGGATACCAAACCCATCATAATGCCCTGTATGTTATTCCGGTTGGCGTGTTAATTGTTGATGGGTTAAACAGGTTCAAAAGTGTGCAGCAGCACGGCCTGCGAAATGTACTCATTACCTTGAGCATCACTGCGCTGCTGGTGGGACAGGCGAGTGGCACCTTTATCAATTGGTCGGCGGTTGGGGATTTGTTCCGCACAGGCAGTTTGCCGCCGTTTCTATACACATCGTTACAGCCGATTCTGGCGCCGTATGTGAAGGATGATGATGTGGTGGTTAGCACACATCAATTAGTCTGGACTCTGCCAGATCATCTCCATTTAGTGAGTTTTGCGGCGGAAGAAACGGCTATGAAACGCTGGAATTTGACCGACCCATCGGATGTCTGGAGGCGGGTACAGCCGACTTTAATTGTTGAAATTGAAAATGAGATGCACTTCAACGAAGGGCTACAAACCTACCTTCAAGAGTATGATTTTCAGATATGCGAGACACTGGAAGTACTCGATCGGGCTGTTCGTTTGTATCGCACATCCTGTAGTTGATCGTGCGAATGGCGTGAACAGGCTGGATCAGGGCTTCGGGCAGTCTGCGAGATGTGTCTGTGTGGAATCGGATCGTTGTCCCCAGACTTCTACTAACCCAAAAGCGGTGGTTTGCCAGCATCCGATACGTTCAAAGTGGAAGGTCTGCATATAGTTGAGCAGGGCTGGCGTGCGTGCGGGTTCTTGGGGCCAATTTTGTGAAAAGATGATGTAATCGGGTGCGAAATCTGCCCACGCCGTATCTGCTTGGTGTTGAGCGATGGTCACACTGTTTTGTTCAAATGCGCCGCCGCGAAATGTATGCTGGAAATTGTCGAGCATACCAAAGTAGTAGGGTTCTGCCGCCACAATTCTTGCTTCTGGCGGCAGGGTTTGTGCGATTTGACGGCCTGCCTCGACGACATCACTCAGGTTATCGGCACTGGTCGCCCACGAAGCTGCCCACGCGCTTAGCCAGAGCGTGAGCAAGATGATCGTTGCTGTGGGGGGAAGGGATAGTGTTCGCAGCCATCGGGTTATGCCCTGTGTGACCCCAACGCCAGCCAGAATAGCCAGCAAGGGTAGCCCGTGAACCGCGTAAAAAGCTGGAAAATAATGGGCAAAGAAGGGGATGAAACATAACCAGATGCCCACGATGACCACTAATCCCCGATCCAGTGATCGCTGTTTGACTAACGCCGCACTCCCGATGATTGCGAGTAGGGTTAGCGGCGCTAATGCGGTCAAAAGAGAGTTTAAATCTGTCGTCGGAGTCAGTGTTTTGACGTGATTGAGAACCGTATTCAGGTAATCCGATTCCAGTGAAGCACCTGTAAACCAACTGGTGCCGGAACGAGTGAGGAGGTAAACAAGAATCGCCAGCCCACCGCCCATGCCCAACCCGATCAGGGGCCACAGCGCACGTATCCTATCTCTGCCGAACGCTTGCACGAAACGCCCAAGATATAGAATTGCGGCTGCTACACCGAAAATGTAGGCAAGAGGGGCTGCATCTATGCAAAGTCCGATGAAGAATCCGGTTAGAAAATGGAATAGAATACGCTGACCGGGCTTCGCATAGGCATAAGCAACCAGCGCAGTCGATAGGTAGAGGGCGACGAACATATCCGGTCGCAGATAGCTTAACCGCAGCACCATAAAGGCCATGATGATCGCCGTATAGCAGGCTGTTGCCCGGTCATAGAGGCGAGCTGTGGCGATTCCTGTTAGGGTGGTAGCCAGAAAACCTGCCAGTAGTATGTAGTGTCGCCCCTGAGCCAACCCTTCACCCACAACCTGTATCCAGAGTGCCAGCCCGCGCAACCACAACCCGCCCCATGCGTAATGATCGGCATAAATACCTTTATAAATCAGTGGCGCAGTATCCCCGAAATCACGCAGATTGATTCCCATACTCAAGGTAAAGGCTTCATCTGTTTTGAGTAGTGGCGGCATAATCGTACCGGCGAACAGCGCCAACAGGACGGGGATGCTCAAGCCGATGATGATGATGCGTATTTTGATCTTCCGGGTGGGCGGCGTACTGGTGTCCCCGCCGGTTAGCATGGCAAGCGCCAGCATGAGGATGGACAGGGCGAGAAAAGCTCTCAGTGCCGCATAGGTTGGCAGATGATCGCCCAGAACGAACAGATAGACAGCAAAGACCGCTATTCCTGTCAGCCCAACAATCAGGAATGGCACAACCCGAATCGTTCGCCACTGGCGCAACCGTCTATCCACTTGTTCGGTTCGGGAATCGTGCCGGGAGAGATACCCCGCCGCGCCATAGGTGACGACTGTGAGCGTGAGCAGTCCGAGGAGGACAAACGCGATGAGGTTGGAGTATCGGGCGAATATCGTCGGTGCATCGCTCTGGTGGGTTGTCATGATGAGAAACATGACCAGCGATACGGCTGACCAGATACGCAGACTATAGGGAAGCCAATGCGTGGTCATGGTTGTGGAAGGGGTTGTAGGGGTTGAAGTGGTCATCAAGCGTTCCCAACTAGGAGAGCAGCGTTCACTGACGATGGTGTGCGAAGCCGTATTCGCGTATGAGATGGCGAACAAATCTGGAGGGCTGAATCGTACTCAAGCACGGGGCATTTGTCAAAATTCGGTGGCGTATTGTAGCAGCACGGGTACTTGGTCATACGTGGCCTGCGGTGGCAATGATACCATAAGGATTGCCGTTATCATTCGGACATAGGGTGCGTTCATGGCCTCTGAATTTGTGGCGCGGTCAGCTTTTCGCTCGAACCGTTCCAGCCCGTTACGCTTCATCTTGTCGCACATTTACCGCCACCCGCTTGTGGCGGTTTTGATGATTATTGGCGCGTTCAGCAACGCGGCGCTGGCCTCGGCTGTGCCGTATTTTATCGGTCAGTCCTTCAATATTGTGATTGCCTCCGGTCAGCTTGTGGACGTGGTGCCAATGGTGCTGGGCGTGCTGGGTTCACAGCTGTTGCGCGGCCTGCTGCAACTCGTGCGCAACTTCTCGTCGGAGATTTTTGCACAGCGCATTGAACGGAATGTGCGCAATGAACTGTATGCCAGCCTGCTCGGTAAGAGCATGGCCTACCACGATATGCAGTCGGTGGGCGAGATTATGGCGCGGGTGACGAACGATGTGCGCGAACTCAACCTGATGATGAATCCCGGCATGAACCTGCTGATCGGATCAGGCTTTTTCTTGCTCATGCCGTTGGTGACTGCGCCCGCCATCGCCCCGCCGCTGATTCTGACTCCGTTGATCTTTCTGATTCTCTACTTCACGGCGCAGGTGTTTTTCATCCGGCGTTTGAACCCCATTGCCACGCAGGTTCGTGCCAGTTTCGGGCGCATGAATTCGCGCTTGGCAGAAACGCTGGACGGTTTGCAAGTGGTGAAGGGCGCAGCGCGGGAACGGTATGAGATCGAACAGTTCACTGCATCGGTGGACGAGGTGCGCGACTTTTTCATCGCTCAAGGGAATATCGAAGCGCGATACCTGCCGTTCCTGCTGCTGGCCTTAGCCACAGTGGGCGGGTTTGTGCATTCGGTCTACCTCTACGAAATCGGCATGATGAACGCCGGCAACATTGTGGCGTTCATGGGGTTAATCTTCTTGTTCCAGTTCCCGGTGTATTCGTCGCTGCGCTCGCTGTCACAGGTGTCGTTAGGGTTTGCCAGCGCACGGCGTATCCTGAACATCATCACCGCCGAGACGAACCTTGACCAGAACGAGTCCGGTTATCAAGCGCCGTTGCGCGGGGCGATTACCTTCAAGGGCGTAAATTTTGGCTACACCGATGGTCGCCAGTCCATCTATGATGTGTCGTTTGAGGTGCGCCCCGGTCAGACGGTGGCGATTGTCGGGCAGACGGGTTCCGGCAAGAGTACCCTGACCAAACTGCTCAACCGTATCTACGATGTTGATTCAGGGCAGGTTTTGGTGGATGGGGTGGATGTGCGCGAGTGGAATCTGGCTTCGCTACGGTCACAGATCAGCGTGATCGAGCAAGATGTGTTCCTGTTCAGCCGTTCGGTGGCGGACAATATTCGTTTCGCCAAGCCCGAATCGCCGCAAGAAGTGGTCGAGTCGGCGGCACACAAAGCGCAGGCGCACGAGTTCATCGGCGCGATGTCGGAAGGGTATGAAACGGTTGTGGGGCAGCGCGGCGTGACTCTCAGCGGTGGGCAACGCCAGCGCATCGCTATCGCCCGCGCCTTTTTGACCGACCCGCCCATTCTTGTGCTGGACGACAGCACCAGCGCGATTGACAGCGCCACCGAAGACCGTATTCAACAGGCGATCTGGGCGGCCTCTCGCGGGCGCACCACGCTGCTCATCACCCATCGCCTATCCCAGATTCGGTGGGCGGATCATATTGTGGTGATGCGGCAAGGACGGGTGGCGGCGCAGGGCAAGCATGAGGATTTACTGCGGTCATCCGAAGCGTACCGCCGGATATTTGCGCGTTACGAGTCGGCGGATGATTTGACGCCAGCGCAGCGGGAAGGGTAGGCCGATATGGGTTTCTTTGATGCGCTCAACCAAGACAACTACGACCGCCAGTATGACGATAACTACCTGCTGCGGCGTATCTGGGATTATTTCCGCCATCAGCGTCGCAACTTGCTGGCTATCGGCGCCACGCTGGTTGTGTTCGCGTTTACCGGTGCGCTGACGCCGATTATCATTTCGAGTGGCGTGGGCGCGTTGCAGACCAGCAATACGCTGGAAACGATGACGATCTTAATCGTGGCGCTGTTTTTGACGGTGATGATAGATTATTTCCTGAACGTGTACCGCCGCCGGGTGACGGCGCACGTCATCGGCATCGGCATCAGCCAGATGCGTAAAGATGCGTTTGCCGCCGCCGTCAACCGCGATTTGGCATTTTATGACGATAACAAATCCGGCAAGATTGTCAGCCGCATCACCAGCGACACGCAGGAATTCGGGAACGTGCTGGTGATCTTTAGCGACATTTTCACGCAGATGATGGAACTGGTCATTCTGTCGGTGGTACTCATTCAGCGGTCGTGGCAGTTGACGCTGCTGGTGGTGTTGTGGATGCCGGTATTCGGTGGTCTGGCGCTGATGTTCCGCTATCTGGCGCGTAAGGTGGGGCGGCAGGGCGCACGGGCGATGGCGGCGGTGAATGACAATATTCAGGAGAGTGTGGCGGGGATCAGTGTCGCTAAGAATTTTCGCCGTGAGAGCATGATTTACGATGAGTTTACAGAGGTCAACCATCAGTCGTATACGATCAACCTGCGCCGGGGATTTGTGATGGCGCTGGTGTTCCCTACGCTGAACGCGGTCACGGGGGTCGGAACGTCTTCGGTCTTATATGTGGGCGCACAGGCCGCGATTGGTGGGGCGATCAGCATTGGCTCGTGGTATTTGTTCATTCAGAGCGTGGATCGTTTCTGGTTCCCACTGATTAACCTTGCTGGTTTCTGGAGCCAGCTTCAACAGGGCTTGAGCGCGGCGGAGCGTATTTTCGCCCTGATTGATGCCGAGAATACCGTGAAGCAGAGCGCGGCGCTGCCCGCAGGGGAATTAAAGGGCGAGATTGCGTTTCAGGATGTGGTGTTCGAGTACAAAACGGGTATTCGAGTGCTGGATCATTTCAGCCTGACCATCGCTCCCGGCGAGAGCATCGCGTTTGTGGGGCATACCGGTGCGGGCAAAAGCACCATCGCCAAGCTGATCGCCCGTTTCTACGAGTTTCAGAGCGGCGAAATCCGTATTGATGGACAGGACATTCGCACTTTTAACCTCGAATCGTACCGGGGCAAACTGGGCATTGTGTCGCAGCAACCTTTCTTGTTCAGCGGGACGATTGCCGAAAACATCCGCTACAGCAGGCCGGACGCGACTGATGCCGAGGTTGAAGCGGTTGCCATGAGCATCGGTAAGGGCGAATGGTTGGAGACGCTGCCCAACGGGCTGCATACGGACGTGGGCGAACGGGGGGCGCGGTTGAGCATGGGGCAGCGCCAACTGGTGAGTCTGCTGCGCGTGCTGCTTCAGCGGCCTGCCATTTTCGTGCTGGACGAAGCCACCGCCAGCATTGACCCGTTCACCGAGACACAGATTCAAGAGGCGTTGGATTTGATTCTGGCGCACAGCACATCTATTTTAATCGCGCACCGCTTGAGTACGGTGCGGAGCGCAGGCCGCATTATTGTGCTGCGCGATGGCAAGATCATCGAAACGGGCGACCATCGGGCGCTGGTGCAGCAGGGCGGGCATTACGCCGAACTCTATAACACCTATTTCCGCCACCAGAGTCTTGAATATCTCAACGCCAATCCAGATGAGAAGTTTAAGGCACTCAAGGCGTAAACGGTATCATTCGGACGAGTTTGGCGCTGTGAGCGTACTCACGCTATGATAAAGGGGAATAATCGAACGACCATTTAATAAAATGTGATATATGACTGTTATCTACTCTCAAATTAACCCCCACAGTGACGATTTCCGCGAGAATTACGCTCACAACCAGCAATTGATGCAAACGCTGTCCGAGCGTCAGGCCAAAGTCCGCGCTGGCGGCAGCGAACGCGCCGTCAAGAAACATCTGGACGCAGGCAAGTTGCTGCCCCGCGAACGGGTGGAACTGTTGCTTGACCCCAACACGCCATTCCTCGAACTGAGCGCCCTTGCCGCGTGGGATATGTACAATAACGAGACTCCCGGCTCCGGCGCGATCACAGGAATCGGCATCATCAATGGTGTGGAGTGCATGATTAACGCCAACGAAGCCACCGTGAAGGGCGGCACCAGCTACCCGATCACCGTGCAGAAGGCGTTGCGGGCGCAGCGCATCGCCACCGAGAATCGGCTGCCGTGCCTGTATCTGGTCGAGTCGGGTGGCGCGAACCTGCCGCATCAGGCCGATCTGTTCGTGGAAGGCGGGCGCAGTTTCGCTAATCAGGCCAAGATGAGCGCCCTCGGCATCCCGCAGATTTCGCTGGTGTTCGGCAACAGCACAGCTGGCGGCGCGTATATCCCCGGCCTGAGCGATTACAGCGTGTTCGTTCGCAAGCAGGCGCTGGCCTTCCTCGGTGGGCCGCCGCTGGTGAAGATGGCGACGGGTGAGGAAGTGGATGACGAGTCGCTGGGCGGCGCGGAGATGCACGCCCGTCTATCCGGGCTGGCGGATTATGTGGCGGAAGATGACGCGGACGCGGTTCGCATCGGGCGCGAGCTGGTCGGGCGGCTGAACTGGCGCAAGTCACTTCCCGCTGACATGCGAACGCCGGAACCGCCGCTGCATGACCCCGACGAACTGCTCGGCATCGTGCCGATGGATACCATTCGCAAGCCGCTGGACATGCGCGAAGTGCTGGCGCGCATGGTGGACGGTTCGCGCTTCATGGAGTTCAAACCGGATTACGGTTCGACGTTGATTTGCGGTCATGCCCATCTCAACGGTTTTCCAGTGGGGGTGATCGCCAACAACGGCGTGTTGCTCAGTGAGTCCGCCAACAAAGCCGCGCAGTTCATCCAGTTGTGCAATCAGTCGCGGATTCCGCTGCTCTATCTGCAAAACATCACCGGCTTTATGGTCGGGCGCAAGTACGAAGAAGAAGGCATTATCAAGCACGGCTCGAAGATGATTAACGCTGTCGCCAATAGCAGTGTGCCGCAGTATACCGTGCTGATCGGCGGCAGTTACGGTGCGGGGCATTACGCCATGTGCGGACGCGCCTATGACCCGCGCTTGCTGTTCGCGTGGCCGACCAGCCGTATCGCCGTGATGGGCGCGGAACAGGCGGCGGGCGTGCTAGGCATCATCCAGACGGACGCGGCGCGGCGCAAAGGTGAAGAACCGGATTTGCAGCAGATCGAGCAGATGAAGTTCATGGTGCGTTACAAGTTTGAGCAGGAAAGCGACCCGTATTACGCGACGGCGCGGCTGTGGGATGACGGGCTGATAGACCCGCGTGATACCCGGAGCGCGCTGACGGTGGGGCTTTCGATGAGCTACAACCGCGACTGGATGACGCAAGACAAGCCGCATTACGGCGTTTTCCGCATGTGAGAGGGTAGGGCGCATGAAACAGCTACGGGGTGTTTCGCTGGCATCGCGGACGGTATTCTGGTTGATTCTGATCGGGCTGATTGTGCTAGGGCTGTTTGCGTTTTTCAGTTCGCAAATCGGTCAGCAGGCTTTGCTGATTTGCTGCGGCGGGGCGGTGGTGCTGGTGGTGGTCGGGTTGCTTTCGGAGCGCGGGATGCGCCGCCGCTAGGAATGGACTCTGCTGCGATTTCATCCTGAGTCTTTTTAGAGAATAGAACGTTTTACGGGTTGAGGTGAAAAAGAATATGAATACACGGGTGAGCGCCTATCAGCCCTTCACCGACGAACATGAGATGTTCCGCAAGAGCGTGCGGAATTTCGTCGAGAAGGAGTTGAACCCGCACTGTGACGAATGGGAGGAGGCCGGTACATGGCCTGCTCACGACATCCTTAAAAAGATGGGCAGCCTCGGCTTTCTGGGGCTGAACTACGAGGCCGAGTATGGCGGTGCAGAGGCCGACATCTGGTTCACGGTTGTCCTCGCGGAAGAATTGGGGCGCTGTGCTTGTGCCGGTGTGCCGATGGGCATCCTCGTCCATACCGATATGTGTACACCTGCTCTCGCCAAATATGGTAGCCCGGAATTGAAGCAGAAGTTCCTCGCGCCAGCGTTGCGCGGCGAGATGGTGGGTTGCATCGGCGTGACCGAACCGGGTGCAGGTAGCGACGTGGCGGGGATCACCACCCGCGCCGAGCAAGACGGCGACGACTATGTGATTAACGGCTCCAAGATGTATATCACCAACGGCACACAGGCCGATTGGGTGTGCGTGCTGGCGCGGACTTCGGCGGGGACAGGCTACCGGGGCATGTCGCTCATCCTCGTGCCGACGAATACGCCCGGTTTCAGCGTTAGCCGCAAACTGGATAAACTCGGCAACCGCAGCAGCGATACCGCCGCGCTGTCGTTTGAGGATGTGCGCGTGCCGATGAGCAACCTGATCGGCGGCGAGGGGATGGGCTTCTACCTGCAAATGGAACAATTCCAGATGGAACGGCTGGTGGGGTCGCTCTCGGCGGTGTCCGGCATGGAATGGGCGGTGCGCGAAACCATGCGCTACTGCCACGAGCGTCAGACGTTCGGGCAACCGCTGATTCATAACCAGTGGATACAGTTCAAACTGGTGGAACTATTGACCGAGATCGAGGCGCTGCGGCAGTTGTGCTATTCCTGCGCGGGACTGATGGAGCGACAGGCGGACGTGCAGGAGGTGACGCGCATCGCTTCGATGTGCAAGCTGAAGGCCGGACGGCTGGCGCGGGAAGTGGGCGATACCTGCATTCAATTCTACGGCGGCATGGGCTACATGACCGAAACCCGCATCAGCCGCTATTTCCGCGATGCGCGGTTGCTCTCCATCGGCGGCGGCGCGGACGAAGTGATGATGGGGATCATCGCCAAGCTGGAAGGCATGATGCCCAAACGCGCTAAGAAAGAGAGCTAGGCCATGACCTACCGGATTGGTTCGGCGCAGGGGTTTTACGGCGATGATGTGCTGAAGGCGCTGCCCATGATTCGCGGCGGTCATGTGGATGTGGTGTGCTTCGAGGCGCTTTCGGAACTTACACTCGCCATCCTGCAAAAAGACAAACTGGCGAACCCCAAACGAGGCTACACCTTTGATGTCAAGCTGATCGCGCAGAAAATCCTGCCGGAAGCGTTCGCCCGTAAGATTCCGCTAATCACCAACGGCGGCGGCTTGAATCCGCAGGCAGCGGCGGAAATGGTGCGCGAAACCGCCGCCGCACAGGGCTTGACCGGGCTGAAGGTGGCGGCGGTCAGCGGGGATGATGTGCTGGCGCGATTGAGCGATTTGCAGGCGGCGGGTGAGGCGCTGCGCCATCTGGAAACGGGCGAAGTTCTGGCGGACAGCGCCAACCAGAACTTTGTGACCGCCAACGTGTATCTGGGCGCGGCACCGATTGTGGAGGCTCTGCACGCAGGTGCGGACATCGTGATTACCGGACGAGTGGCTGACCCGTGTTTGTACCTCGCGCCGCTGATCGCCCATTACGGGTGGGCATGGGACGACTGGGACAGGCTGGCGGCGGGCATCGTGGTCGGGCATCTGCTGGAATGTACCGGGCAGGTGGTGGGCGGGAATAGTTTAGGGATGATCGCGCATACTGACGCGGTAGGGCTGGCGGCGCTGGGCTATCCGATTGCCCATGTGGAAGCCGATGGCAGCTTCATTCTGAGCAAAACGCCGGACACCCCCGGTCAGGTGACGCTGGAAACGGTCAAAGAGCAACTTCTGTACGAAGTGCATGACCCCTCGCGTTACATCACGCCGGATGTGGTGGCGGATTTCACCACGTTGCGTTTGCAAGCGGCTGGCGCTGATGCGGTGCTAGTGGCAGGCGTGACGGGCAGATCGCGCACGGATACGCTCAAGTTGAATCTGGGGCGGCTGGAAGGCTTCAGCCGCGAGTTGATCTTCACGATTGGCTGGCCGGAAGCGTGGCGCAAAGTCGAGCAGATGAAGGCCATGCTAGGCGCGATTTTCGCCCGTATGCCGGGAATCGCCCGCGTGGACTACAGCTATCTGGGCATGAACAGCCTGTACGGTTCGCTCTCCCCGCTGCCGCCTGACCCGCTGGAGGTGATCGTGCGCGTGATGTTCACGGCGGACGATCAGGACACGCTCAAGAACGCCGTGCGCCAGATCATGACCACCGGACTCAGCGGCCCAGCCGGCATGAGCGTCAGCGGCACGACGGTGGGTGGCGAACCGCGTTATGTGATCGGTCTGTGGCCGACGTTGATCGGGCGCGAACGTGTGCAGCCACAGGTGGAGGTGATGACGGTATGAGGCGCTTATACGATCTGGCTTACGGACGTTCCGGCGACAAAGGCAATATCGTCAACTTGAGCGTGATTGCACGTTCACCGGAAGCCTATCAGGAGATTAAGGCCAAGCTGACGGCGGCGCGGGTGAAGGCGCATCTGGGCGATCTGGTGAAGGGCGACGTGGTGCGCTACGAGATGGACAATATCGAGGCGCTCAACTTCGTGTGCCACGCCGCGCTGGATGGCGGCGCGACTCGCTCCCTGCGAATCGATTCGCTCGGCAAGAGTCTGGCGGGCGCACTGTTGTATATGGTCTGGGATGAATAGGGGGCGAACATGGTACATCCACTGGTGACGCAATTGCGCTTTGCTCGCAGCGAATTCCGGCGTGGGCTGGAGTCTGTTTCTGTCGCAGATGGGGCGAAGCGGTTTGAGCCGATGAACAGCATTGGCTGGATCGTCGGTCACATGGCGTGGCATGAGCAGTTCTACTGGCTGGTGCGGGCGCAAAACAGGGGCGTGCTGCCGGAACTGGTGCAGGTGGCGAACGGCGCACCGGCCAGTACGCCGCCGCTGGATACGATGTGGCAGGCGTGGCAAACGGTGATCGAAGCGGTTGACCCGTATCTGGACGGCCTGACGACGGAATCGCTTCAGGGATTCATGATGATTGACGGTAAGCCCCACCGTGAGAGTATCGGCTCGATGGTGCGGCGGGTGACGTACCACTACTGGTATCACCTCGGTGAAGGCATGGCGATCCGGCAGATGCTTGGGCATGGCAAGTTGCCCGATTTTGTGGGCAATATTCATAGCGAAGCGCCTTATGCGCCGGAATAGCTGGCGGTCGCGGATTTAAGTGTTTTTGTGAAAAGGAAATAGGAATCATGCAGGCATTTGAAACACTGGCAGTTACGCTGGAAGCGCCGGTGATGTGGATCACGTTGAATCGCCCCGAAGTGAAGAACGCCATGAATAGCCAGATGGTGCTGGAGATTACCGCCGCGTTTGAAGCCTTGCGGGATGATCGCAGCATTCGCGTGGTGGTGCTGTCCGGCGCAGGTGGGACGTTCTGCGCGGGCGGGGATATTAAAGAGATGGCGGCCTCGTTTCAGGCGGGTGAATTGGATGCCACCCGTAGCGTGGCGGCGCTGGATGTGATGCTGCGGACCGTGAACGAAGCGCCGCAGGTGGTGGTGGCGCAGGTGGAAGGCGCGGCGATGGGCGGCGGCTTCGGGCTGGTGTGTGTGTCTGATATTGCGATTGCCAGCACCGAGGCGCGGATGGGACTGCCGGAAGTGCGCTTGGGGCTGGTTCCGGCGCTCATTTCGCCGTATGTGATTCAGCGCATCGGCCTGACGCGGGCGCGTGAACTGATGCTGACGGGCAGGCGCTTTAGCGGGGAACTGGCACGGGACTATGGTGTGGTGCATGAGGTCTGTTTGCCGGAGGATGTGGAAACACGGGTGAATGCGGTGCTGGCAGAAATTCGCCAGTGCGGCCCGAATGCGCTGGCGGCTTGCAAGCAGTTAATTTTTGCTGTCGCCGGTAAGGAATTGGATGCGACAGCTGAATTTCGGGCGCATTTGTTGAGCGAACTGCGCCGCAGCGATGAGGGTATGGAAGGGATGGTGGCGTTCGCACAAAAGCGTCCGCCACAATGGGCTGCAAAAGGATGACCATGATCCGCAAGATTTTGATCGCCAACCGGGGTGAAGTGGCCTGCCGCATTATCCGCACCTGCCGCGAGATGGGGATTGCGACGGTGGCAGTGTATTCCGATGCCGATGCACGCGCCTTGTATGTGGAACGTGCCGATGAAGCGGTGCATCTGGGCGCGGCTCCGGCTGCCGAAAGCTATTTGAATATCCCGAAGTTGATCGCCGCCGCACAGCGCACCGGCGCGGATGCAGTGCATCCCGGTTACGGCTTTCTGGCGGAGAATGCGGGTTTCGCGCAGGCGTGCATTGACGCGGGGCTGATTTTCATCGGCCCGCCGCCCGCCGCGATTGAAGCGATGGGCAGCAAACGCGGCGCAAAACTGCTGCTGAAGGACATCCCCCTCGTTCCCGGCTACAGCGGCAACGATCAATCGGACGCGGCGCTGCTGGCGGCGGCGGGTGACATTGGCTTCCCGATTATGGTCAAAGCCTCGGCGGGAGGCGGTGGCAAAGGGATGCGGCAGGTAGACCGCATGGACGATCTGCCGGAGGCGCTGGCGACGGCGCGGCGCGAGGCGTTGCAAGCCTTCGGTGATGATACGCTCATTCTCGAACAGGTGGTGCGGAATCCGCGCCATGTGGAAGTGCAGATTTTTGGCGACCAGATGGGCAACATGATCGCGCTGGGCGAACGCGAATGCACCATCCAGCGCCGCCACCAGAAGATCATCGAAGAAACCCCTTCGACGGCGCTCACCCCGGCTTTGCGGACGGAAATGCTGGAAGCGGCAGTGAACATCGGCACGCAGTTAGGCTATTACAGCGCGGGGACGGTGGAATTTCTGGTAGATGACCAGAAGCGGTTCTACTTTATGGAGATGAACACGCGCCTTCAGGTGGAGCATCCCATCACCGAGGAAACCACCGGATTCGATCTGGTGCGCTGGCAGATTATGGTGGCGGAAGGGTTTCCGTTGCCCGATATGGACGTGTATCCGGCGGGACATGCCATCGAAGTGCGCATCTATGCCGAAGACCCCGCCAACGACTTTCTGCCGGCGATAGGCAAAATCCTGCGCTGGCGTGCGCCTGCCGATGTGCGGGTGGAGGCGGGGGTGCGCTCTGGCGACGAGGTGAGCATGTACTATGATCCGATGGTCGCCAAGATCATTGCATATGGCGAACACCGCGAAGGCGCGATTCGCCGCCTCGATCATGCGCTGGCGCAACTTCAGTTTTTGGGGCTGCGCAATAACATCGCCTTCCTGCGGCGGGTGTTGATGCACCCCGATCATCTAGCTGGGAACTTCACGACGGCCTTTATCACCGAACATCCCGATCTGCTGGCGGACGCTGGCGGGGTATCTTCGGCGGCGCTGGTGGCTGCTGCTATCGCGCAGGCTGGAACTGAACAGGCCGGTAAGGGTGTTCCGCACTGGCGCAACAACGCCTTCCGTCCGATCCGGCAGCGGTTTGACTGCGCCGGAAAAACGCTCGAAGTGCTGCTGCAACCGCAGGGCGCGGGGCGCTACGACGTACAGGTAGATGGTCAGCGCGTGGCGGTACAGGTCTGGTCGTTTGAGGATGGCGATATGGCGCTGGGGCTGGATGGACACCGCCAGCGTGTGACGGTCATCGAAGGGGCGGATGGCGCGTGGTGGACGCACAGCGCGGATGGCGCGGCGGCCTTCAAATGGGTGTCGCCGTTGCCGGACGGACGGCGTATTGCGGCGGCGGCGGGATCGTTGCACGCGCCGATGCCGGGGCAAGTGCGGGCTGTCGCGGTCAGCGCGGGGCAAGCCGTAGCGGCGGGGGATGTGCTGCTGGTGCTGGAAGCGATGAAAATGGAACATCGCATCCGTGCGCCTTACGCGGGCGTGGTGAAAGCCGTGCATTACGCGGTGGGGCAGCAAGTTCCCGCCGACGCGGTGCTGCTGGAACTGACCGAAGCCTAGCGTTACACAGGGTTGGACGACAATAAAAAGGCTCAAGGAGTGTTCCTTGAGCCTTTTGTTTCCCTCTGAAGGGCTGCGCTTTAGCTGCCGGGTTGCAGGATCAGCCGACTTGCTTCGGCCTTCTCGACCTGTTCCCGCGTCCACAGCATCGGGTGATACTCGATCTTGCGCCACGCATCAATCATGTCGCCGTAATGCGGGCTGAACGGGTGGCCGCTTTCGCCAGTGGTATGAATGGTCACGCTCTGGCTCAGGTCATTCAAATCCACGATCATGCGCATCGAGGGCAGGGACACGACATCGAATTTGCCGCTGCCAGCGTTCCAGCCAGTCGCATTAACGATATCTGCGCCGCCGCCGGTTTCATACGCCCCGCGATTGACGAGGCTTTCGATGGGGTCAATGCCGCTTGCGCCTAACGGGTTGCTGACGAAAGTGGCGGTGTGAATCTGTCCCCATGCCCATTTGGCGCGATCGGTGCCGCGTTCTTTGGTGATGCGATCCAGCGCGGTGCGGAAGGCGCGGATGAAGATGTCATCACGGGTTTCAGTCTTGTCGCTGGTGTTGGCATTATCCCACCACGCATCATCCGGTTTCGCGGCTAGTTCGTGGATGGCCCACATGCTCTGGTCGCCGGATTCAGCCGATGTGATACCGCCGAGCTGGTCATCGAACGTTTCGATGAGAAGTTGCCGCCAGAAGTACCCGTACAGGCCGGCCTGCTGGCTGTCCATGTTCATCTGGTAGTCCCAGTTCAGCATCCAGTCGCGGGTTTCGGTCGCCGCTGCGTCGCCCATATCCAGCGCCTGAAGGTAGGGCGCGAGTTCTTCGGCGCTAATCATCTTGTTGTCGCCCTGAATGGCCTTGATGGTGTCAATGGTGTGCGGGCCGGTGCTGGTCAGCAGTTCTTCGATGCGCTGCCCACGATACCCGTATGCCCATTCCTGACCGATGAAGTAGTTGCTGTCCGCACCGAACTGGGCGCCCAACTTGGCACTCAGTTGGTCGTAGTATTCCAGCGGCACAACCGCCTGATTCGCGGTGGCGATGTAGCCACGTTCCGGGTTGTAGGCGCGGGGCAGATCGTCGAAGGGGATGTAGCCCTTCCATTCGTACTGGTCGGTGGTTCCGTCAATGGGAACGAGGCCGCTGTGTCCGGCGGCGCGAATCGGGACGTTGCCGGGAGTCTGGTAGCCGATGTTGCCTTCGATGTCGGCATACACAAGGTTCTGGGCAGGAACGTCCCAGTACGAGGCGGCTGCGCGGAATTCATCCCAGTTGCTGGCACGGTTGAGTCCCAGAACGGCTTTGAACAACGGGCTAGGCTCGATCAGCGCCGTCCAGTGGAAGGCCAGCGGGTCTACATTGTTGAAGCCCGTCGGCTTGCCGTTTTCATCCAGCGAATTGTCGTTGATGATCGGCCCCAGATGGGTTTCGCGCACCTTGATGGTGACGGTATCCGTGCTGTCGCCAAAGTGGATGGTTTCCTCGCGCACGGTTATATCGCGCCATTCGCCGTTCCACTTGTACTGAAGTTCATTGTCGGGATTGATTTCCAGCTTGTAGAGGTCTTGCGTATCGGGGCCTACGTTGGTCACGCCCCAAGCGATGTGGGCGTTATGACCGATGATGATGCCGGGTGAAGCGGGCAGGGCGAAGCCGCGCACATCATACGGGCAGTCCGGGCCAACGGTTTCGCAGTGCAGGCCGATTTCGTACCAGATCGAGGGCATCTGGATGCTGAGGTGCGGGTCGTTGGCGAGTAGCGGTTTGCCGCTGGCCGTCAGGTCTCCGCTGATCGTCCAGTTGTTGCTGCCGATGCTCGGTTCCTCGCGGAAGAAGGGGTCATTAATGGCAATGCTGCCCGCCAACGGGCTGATGCTGCCAACGGCTGCGGACGCATTTTCGCTGGTGGGGCGCGCCGCCGTCGTGTCGCTGATCGGCAGGTCTTCGGCTTTGAGGATGGTGGGCTTGCTGCCGAACGGCCAGCCCGGAATAAACTCGTCGGTCATGCTTTCGCCCAGTTTTTCGTAAAGGGCGGCGCGGGTCAGTTCGGCGCTGCGGTTGCCGCTGAGGTCCCACGCCATCACCTTCGCCCAGACCAGCGTGTCGGCGGAAACCCATGCGCGAATGGGGATTTTCACACCCGTGACGCCTAGCAGGTTGTACTCGAAAGCCAGTTCGCTGGCGGGGCGCGACAGGATGTAGGCATTCACGCCGTCCGCGAAGGCTTGCAGTACGCTTTTCATTTCGTCGCCATAGGTGGCGTAATCGCGTTCAGCCGCCTCGCGCCAGCCCACCGTGCGGATGAACACATCCTGCCCCATGATGCTGTCGTTCTGTCCGGTCAGTTCTTGAATGCGACCGTCGCCAATGGCACGCGCAAATTCCATCTGCCACCAGCGATCCTGCGCTTGCACATAGCCCTGTCCGAACATCAAATCATGCGTGGTGCTGGCGTACACATGAGGAATGCCCCATGTATCGCGGATGATTTCGATCTTGCCATCTAGACCGGAAATGCTGACCGATCCGGTCGCCGTTTCGACGGTTTGCGCGGCGAGCGTAACCGTCCCGTCCGTTTGGGGCAGGGGGCCGTGCGTCCAGCGGTTGTAGATGACTGCGCCGCCAATGGCGAGTACCAGCACAATCAAAACAACAATGAGCAAAACTATTTTGAGGATTTTCATAGGGGATACTCCAAAGATATTTTGGGGGAAAACTGTCGTGGTGGGCGTTTATAACGCATTTTGCTGAGATCGGCAATTGGCGCGGGTCGTGGTCTGCACCAACTTATCCCACATGGGTGTGCGATAATGATGGTCTCGCCTACATTATCCCAATGGGGTTGGGATAAATATATTAGCATTTGGGATACCAAAACGACTTTTCTTCGCAATTATGTACGATATGCGGTATAATACATATATTCGCTTTCCAGTTCGTAGCGAACAATCGCAAAGGTATGTAAACGCGGGTGGAGGTTGCTCCGCCCGCGTGATTTGAAGGGCAAGAAGTAGGAAATTCTATGGAATTTGGACAGGTTCGCCCGATCAATATCAACGAGGAAATGCGCGGCAGCTACATGGATTACGCCATGAGCGTCATCGTGGCGCGTGCGTTGCCAGATGCCCGTGATGGTTTGAAACCCGTTCATCGCCGCATTCTGTATTCCATGCACGACATGGGGTTGCGCCCCAATTCGCCTTATAAGAAAAGCGCCCGTATCGTCGGTGATGTGCTAGGTAAGTATCATCCGCACGGCGATAGCGCGGTTTATGACGCGATGGCGCGTATGGCGCAGAATTTTAGCCTGCGCTATCCGCTGGTGGATGGTCAGGGGAACTTCGGTAGCGTGGACGGCGATAGTCCGGCGGCCATGCGGTACACCGAGGCGCGGTTGGCGAAGATCGCTGATGAACTACTGGTGGACATCGGCATGAACACGGTGGACTTCACCGACAACTATGATGGCACTCAACAGGAGCCGTCGGTGCTGCCTGCCCGCCTGCCGAACCTGCTGCTGAACGGCACTAGCGGGATCGCGGTGGGTATGGCGACCAACATCCCGCCGCACAATCTGCGCGAGCTGACGGCGGCGATTACCTACTTGATTGACAACTACGATCACATGGACGACATCACGGTGGACGACCTGATGCAGTTCGTTCATGGGCCGGATTTCCCAACTGGCGCGGAAATTGTGGTAGGGAACGATTTGAAGGAAGCCTATGCCACTGGCAAGGGGCGGGTGGTCATGCGTGCCACCTATACGGTGGAAGAAAGCCGTAATGATCGGCTGCGCTTGATCTTTAACTCGATCCCGTATCAGGTGAGCAAGACCGGCATTATCGAGCGCATTGTGGAATTGGTGCGCGATGGGCGTTTGCAGCACATCAGCGATCTGCGCGACGAATCCGATCGTAACGGGATGCGCTTGGTGGTGGAGCTGAAGATGGGCGCACAGCCCAAAGCCGTCGTCAACCAGTTATACAAGTTCACGCCGCTGCAAAGCACCTACAGCATTCAAATGCTGGCGCTGGTGAACAACGAGCCGCGCACACTGGGCTTGAAGCGTGCCCTGCATATTTACATCGAACACCGCTACGAAGTGATTGTGCGGCGTTCGCAGTATGAACTGGAGAAAGCGCAGGCACGCGCACACATCCTCGAAGGGTTGTTGAAGGCGCTTTCCAGCCTCGATGCCATCATCCAAACCATTCGCTCGGCAAACGACACGGATGATGCGCGGGGTAAGCTCATTTCACGCTTCGACCTGAGCGAACCGCAGTCCAACGCCATTCTGGAAATGCAGCTACGGCGGCTGGCTGCGCTGGAACAGCAGAAAATCCAGAATGAATTCAACGAGATTATGACGCGCATTACCTATCTGGAAGACCTGCTGGCTTCGCCTGAAAAGGTTCTCGCCCTCATCCGTTCGGATGTCAACGAACTGTCGGAGACGTTTGGTGACGAACGCCGCACCACTCCGCTGCCGGACGAGAATACCGAAATTGATGAGGAGCAGTTGTACCCTGAAGAAGAAATGGTGGTATCGCTCACCAGCAAGGGGTATATCAAGCGGGTGCCTGCCACCTCCTATCGTGCGCAACGGCGCGGCGGTAAAGGTGTGACCGGTATGACCATGCGCGAAGAAGATGTTCCGGTCAACCTGTTCGCCTGTAACAACCACGATTATCTACTGTTTTTCAGTGATCGGGGCAAGGTGTATTGTGAACGCACCTTCCATGTGCCGGAAGCGGGCAGAGCGAATAAAGGCACGCTTATCCACACGGTACTGAATCTGGAAGCGAACGAAACGGTGACGGCAGTGCTGGCCGTGCCGGGCTTCGAGATGAGTGGGCATCTGGTGATGGCGACCAAACACGGGCGCATCAAGCGGGTGACGCTGGAAGAATTCGCGGCAGTCCGTCCCAGTGGCTTGATTGCGATGGGGCTGGAAGAGGACGATTACCTCGGTTGGGTGAAGTATTCAGATGGCGATCAGGATGTGATTATCGCCACCGAACAGGGCAAGAGCATTCGCTTCCACGAATCAAAAGTGCGCGTGATGGGACGCCCTGCCAGTGGCGTGCGTTCTGTACAGCTACAACTGGACGATTCGGTGGTGGGCATGGATGTGGTGGATGAAGAATCTCAGACCCACATGCTGGTTGTGACCCGTAACGGGTATGGCAAGCGCACGCTGTTGAGCGACTATCGCCAGCAGGGGCGCTACGGGCTGGGCATTCGCACACTGGCGCGTAATGAGAAAACGGGGCCGATTGTGGCCATGCGCTGTATTCAGGCGAGTGACGATATTATGCTCATCACCCGTTCCGGCGTGGTGCTGCGTACCCGTTTGGGCGAAATCCGCGAAACAGGGCGCAGCGCACAGGGTGTCCGGCTGATGGACTTGCAGCGACACGACGAAGTGGTGGGGATCGCCATCATGACGGGCGCGGACGATGAGGTGGAGATGGGTGAAGGGTTGCCGCCGACGGAAAGTGGCGAAGGACTGCCGCCGGTTGAAAGTGGTGAAGGATTGCCACCGATGGAAAGTGGCGAAGGGTTGCCGCCGATTGAAGGTGGGGAAGCGCCGCCGACGGAATGACGAATGTAGGGACGGGGCGCGGTAAGCCAATCCGCGTTCCGTTTTGATGCTGATTTCGGGATAAAAAAACAGGGTGTGCCAGCGATGGCGCACCCTGTTTTTGATGGTCAAATCGGAAGGTCGGACTAATCGATTTCTTCTTCGTCCGCCTTGCCCTTCTTGATGATTTCCACTTCGCCCACCGAACCGTCTTCCAGTTCTTCGGCTTCGCTCGAACGCGCTGCCGAGGTCTGGCTGACACGCGCCAGTATTTCATCCTCATCGTTCAGGATCGAAATGTCGTCGCCCAGATTCAGGTCGCGGACGTGGATGGCATCGCCGACTTCGAGCAGCGGCGACAGGTCAATTTCGATCTGCGACGGCAGATGCGTGGGCAGGGTGGAGACGGTGAGCATGGCGGGGCCGGTGATGAGCATACCCTTCTTGGCGGCCACAGCCGGGCTTTCGTTGATGAAGTGGATGGGCACATCAATGCTGATCTTCGCCTTCAGGTCGAGGGCGAGGAAATCCACATGCTGAATTTCGCCACGCAGAATGTCGCGCTGGACTTCACGGGCGATCACCGTGCGGGTCTTGCCTTCGATATTCAGATCAATCAGGTGCGTGCCGCCAGCCTCAAGGAGAGCATATTGCAGCGGGCGGTACTCAATCTGGTACTGCTCCGGCTCCACTTTGGGGCCGTAAACCACTACCGGAACCAGACCGGCACGGCGCAGTTGGCTCACTTTTTTGCCCGTAATAGTGCGGGGCTTTGCCTCAAGAACTAAATTTTCGGCCACGATACAGACTCCTTTACAGGCCAGCCCTGAAGCGCCAGCGCCTCACCTGTTTCATGCTAGGCATTCCGGTATTTTAACGCTCGAATTGTAGCGGCGCGGGGGGCGATTCGTCAATGCCACGTCCGCTGGTCACGGGCCGCTGACAACAAAAATCCCCTCGAAAGGGGATTGCAGAGCGGGTAGTGAGATTCGAACTCACGACATCCTGCTTGGGAAATCCCTCTCTGCTTTGTAATCCTCTGTAAGGGGATGAATCCATCATAGCAGGGAATCAGCGTAAAACTAGCCTTTACAGGGAATCGCCCGAAACCGGGGTTTATATCGTCTAGTGGGGGCGCATGGATTGGCAGGTGTTCGGAGTGCTGCTGGCAATTGCGGCGGCGGCGTGGGTGATCTTGACGAGTGCTGCTATTGGTGCTGTGCGGTTGTTCTTTTGGCTAGATGACCGGGATAAGCGAATGAAGCTGGAACGGCGGCGCATTGCCAACCGGGAGCGCCAGCAACGACAGCGCGATAAACGCCGTGCTGAACAAGCGGCGGTATTCGCTGAGGGGTTGAAACCGCAGAATGGGAACGTGCAAGTATTCGCCGGGGAAAGCTATTTGACCGAACGGCGTGGCGCGGCTGTGTATCGCGTGTCAACGGCTACAGCCAAGTTTAAGACGTTAAAGCGGTTGAAGTATGGCGGGGTTGATCTTGCGACGGCGCATGAATTGGCACAACCGCTTGCGGCGCAATTAGCGCATACCTACCGTAAATCGCGCTGGAAAGTGGACATCGTGGTATCTGTGCCATCATCAGCGGAACGGTTGAAAGAACGCGGATTCAATCAGTCTGAGTTATTGGTTAACCTTCACAATAGGGGGAGAACGGATGTAAACTGTGGTGCATGATCATGAGATACGACTACCTCAGCCAACATCCGAACGTGTTTCAGAAATGCACCGGTCTGACCGTTGATC
>Ga0172373_10002425_pt1 | contig 28520 bp, 11 predicted proteins | sample Lak10m_2_FD_114546 | JGI IMG/M metagenome (GOLD analysis project Ga0172373, IMG submission 114546) | Freshwater microbial communities from Kabuno Bay, South-Kivu, Congo - kab_092012_10m | ecosystem: Environmental > Aquatic > Freshwater > Lake | place: Democratic Republic of the Congo...
GCAGCTGCAGCTGCAGCGCGGGCGACGTCGCGCCCGACAGCGTGAGCGCGATCGGCTGCCCGCTCAGCACGCACGTCAGACCCACGCTCGCGCCGGCGCGCACAATCACGTTGCCGTTGAAGTTGAGCGAGAAGACGGCGCTCTCGCCCGGCAGCAGGTAGCGACTCGAGCCCGCGCTCAGCCGCGCGAGCGAGAGCGACAGGTACGAGGCCGACGTGAACGGGTTCGTCAGCGGGATCGGCGGCGTCGCCACCGGCGCCGTGCCGCACACGTCCGCCAGCGAACCCGCCGACAGAGAAACCACCTGCGCGTCGCACAGATCCAGGAACGGAAGACCCGACTCCAGCACAAACTGTATGGTCGTGGAAAAGGACGCGCTCGAGCCCGGAGCCAAGAACGGCGCGCCCGCAATCAGCACGTTCAAAGCGCCCGAACCCGCGATCGCCGCCGAGAACGTGGCCGTGAACACGCACGACGGACTCGAGCCCGACGGCGCCGACAGAACCACGCCTGTCAGCTGCGGCGACTCCACCGGGAACGTCTCGTAAATGGGCACGCCCGGCGGAACCACCACGGGCTGCTGGCAGTCGTCCACCACGTTCTCCGGATGCAGCGCCACCGCCGTCAGCTGACACAGATTCAGCGGCTGCGCGCCCGCCGGGTTCGTGTACGTGAACAGCACCGACAGACCGCCCGACTGCCAGCTCGCATTGGTCGTCACGTACGTGGAACCGGACACCACGAACGACAGCACCACCACCGACGACGGCGTCGCCGGCTGCGCGTGCGCGTTGAACTGCACCAGGAAGGTGACGCTCTCCAAAGGCTGCACGATGGATCCCGCCGCGTTGACCGTGTACGACGTCACCTGCGTGGTCGACGGCACCGTAAACTCGTTGACCAACGCAATCGGGTTCAGAATCACCACGTCGGAGCCGCACTCGTCCACGATGCCGCTGCCCGTCGTCGGCGTCAGCGACGGCGCCGTCAGAGAACACAGATCGAGGGTCGGCGCAGCCAGCGGGCGCGTGTACGTAAAGACCAGCGTGTGCCCTACCGCCGAGTACGACGACGTAGAAAACAGGTTGAACGTCAGCAGCAGCGCGGGCGGCGGCTGCGGGACGATCACCTGCGTCGAGAACTCCACCGTCGCGGTCAGGCTCTCGCCCGGCGACAGATAGCGGTCCTGCGCCTGCACCACGCAGCGCACCGTGGTCGTCGGCACGATGGCGTAGTTCAGCGCGATCGGCAGCGGCGCCGGGAACTGAACCGGGTCGTCGCACAGGTCGATCAGACCGATCGCCGTCACGCGGTACTCGTCCACCGCGCACAGGTTCAGCACCGTGTCGGCGCTCAGCGTAAACACAGCCGTCGAACTCAGCCCCGCCGCAAACGACGCCGGCGCACTCGTGTACATGACGTCCAGCGAAATAGAGAGAGACGTCGGCACGCCCACGATGGCGCCCGCGCCGCTCGCCAGCGCATTAGCAGACATCTGCAGCGTCTGCGCGCCGGCATTGTACGAAACCACCGTCGCGCCCGCCGGAATGAGAGCGCTGACCAGCGCCGCGCCCGGCTGCGGCGCCGGCGTGCCCGGCGCCAGCGAAACCGACGTCAGCAGCGCGCTGCCCGACGACACCGTCGCCGACAGCTGCCCGCCGATCGGACGCTGCGACAGCGTCGCCGACCCGCTGCCGTCCGCCGGCACCGTCGGCACGATGGCGAGCACCGTCGTACCCGCCGGCAGCAGACCCGGCTGCGACGCGCCGCTCTCCAGCCCGCAGCCCACCGACAGGTGCTCAATGCCCGACTGCACGGCGATCGTGTACAGACGCGAATCCAGGTTCGCCACCGCGCGGTCCTCAAACACCATCGTCACGGTCTCGCCCTCGTTCGGCACGCTGAAATCCAGCTCCACGTAGTCCTCAAACGTGGTCACGAACGTCACGCTCTGTCCAATCGACAGCACGTTCGTCGCCGCGTCCACGGCGAGACCCAGCGCCAGCGTCGCCGCGATCGGGAACGTGTTCACCACCGGCGACAGCGGGTACGACACCACCACCGCCTGACCGCAGCGGTCCAGCAGAGAGCCCGCCGTCAGCGAATAGCCCGACGCCGTGCACAAGTTGCGCACCAGACCCGTCTCGTTCGCCCACTCAAACACCGCGACCGTGTCCGCAATCGACACGCAGTGCGCCACCGCCGTCGTGCCCGACCAGTCCGCATTCAGCGAAAACGTAATCGTCACGTCCGACAGCAGCGGCGTGTCGTAGTCCACCACGTCGCTGAACGTCGCCGTCAGCGTCACCACGTCGCCCGCCTCCAGACGCGACGACGCCGCACTCACCACCAGCTGCGTCAGCACCGTGGGCGCCGTCGGCTGCTGCACCTGCACCGCCGGCGACGGAGCCGGCGCCGGCACCGACAGCGGCACCAGCGCGCGCGCGCAACGGTCCACCACGTCGTTGATGACCAACGACTGCAGCGACAGCGTGCACGCATTGAACGCGTACGCGCCGCCACCGCAGTCCGCGCTCGTCAGCGTGTACTTGAAATTGAGCGCATACACCGCCGCCGCGTACGTAAACGGACCCGCACTCACCGCCGTGTTCAGCGCCGCCGCATTGACCACAAACGTCGACGACAGCGACGACGAACCCACGCGCGTCAGACGGAACACCGCCTGCGACGCCGTCGCGCCCGACGACTGCAGCGCGCCCGTCCAGACAAACTGCAGCAGCACGGAATCGCCCGCGCGCAACACATTGTCGGCGCTGGACAGCGACGCACACGCCGCCGTCCAGCTCTGCACCGACACGGACGCGTAGCCGACCCCCGCGTAGCTCTGCGGCGCCGACGACACGCTCGCGTCGTTCAGCAGGTTGCCGCACGCGCTGCGGAAGCCGGCACTCGTGTTCAGCGCCGACAGCAGCGCCGTGCACGCGTTGAGCGGCTGCAGCGCCGACGCCACGTGGCTGTTCGTGTACTGGAACCAGATGGCGTTGCCGTAAACCACCTCGCCCACGGGGCCGCCCGCGTCCTCAAACACCAGCTGCGGCGCCGTCATCGCGATCGGCGTCGCCGACTTCTCCGACTTGATCGAGCCCGACGCCGTCGGATTGTTTGCGCCCGCCGCGGCCCGCGTGAACGCAATCACGTCGTCGAACACCAGGCACGCGCGCAGCGTGTCCGACGCCAGCGCAATCAGGTTGTTGCTCGTGCTCGTCGTGAACGACACGCTGGAGACCGCTGGAATGTAGTTGTTGGCGGGCGGCGTGGGCGTAAACACGTAGCTGGACTGAATCACGGGGCCGCCGCTCGACGTCGTGCGCAGCGCCGCGTTCGGACCGCTGCGCGGGTCGATCTCGATCAGCGGCGACTGCGTGATCATGTCGCACACGTTCAGCGTGGTTCCTGTCGTATTCGTGTAGCGGAAGCGCACCACGGGGCCGGACGGCTGGTCTAGGTAAGGCGCCGTCAGCCAGCCGGGGTAACGCGCGCCCGTCGCGCTGTTCCAGGCGCGGAAGTTGAGCTGCAGCACCGCGGGCGGCAGCACGGAGGACAGGTCGACCGTGACCGCCGCCGAAAATGTGCACGACCAGGTCAGCGCGTCGCCCGGCGCCAACCTGTTGCCGCCGCCCGTCGTCGCGATCGACGCCGACTGCAGCACCGCCGACGTCAGCGGGCACTCAAAGTTCGTGGTCCAGCTCGCGATCGCGCCCGGCGCCGCAACGCTGACGCCACACACGTCCAGAATCGGCGGACCCACGCAATCCGTGAAACTGACCGTCACGTCGCGCGCCGTGCACAGGTCCACGTCGTACGACGGCGCGTACACGAAGTCGAGCGACTGCGACAGCGCGCTGCTGCCGCCCACGTTCGTCAGCGTCTCTGTGTGCACGTTGGGGCTGCCCACCGCGCCCACCGTAAACGTCAGCGTGGTCACGCAGCCCGGCGCCGTCTGCACGTACTGATTGAAGTACAGCTTCCACGTCGCCGTGTCGCCCACAAACAGGTAGCCGAACGGCGGCACCACGTTGGAATCAAACGCCGCGCCCACGAAAATGGTGGACAGCGTCGAGTAGCTGGTCGACGGCGGCGCGCCCAGCGCCAGCGGCGACACGGCCGCGCCGCACGCGTCCGTGATGGTGCCGTACGTGCCCGTGTTGAACGCGTGCAGCGTCAACGAGGTCGGCGACGACGCGTTCACGGTCACACCAGTCTGATTGCGCCACTCGTAGTGCAGCGTCGAGTTCGAGGTCACGAACGGCGAGATGAGCGCGTTGGTCACGCGCGTGGCGGTGTAGACGGTGGCGCCCGTGGAGGCGAGCGTAAAGTTGACGCTCGCGTCGGGCTGCGTGCCGCCGTAGTTGTTGAACGCCACCGTGTTGTCCATGATCAGGTCCAGGTAGAGCACGGCGTCGGCGGGCACGGCGGCCGCGCCCGGACCCGGCGGCGCCGCGAAGCAGGTGCGCAGCTGCACGCTCGCGATCCCCGTGACCGCCGTGCTGGGGCGCGTGACCGAGCTCGGCAGCGGCGTATTGTTGATGACGGCGTTGCAGCGCCCCACGTAGCTGTACGTGTTGACGCTGTTCAGACTGAACGTGCACAGGTTCCAGACCTCGCCGGACGCGACCGTGTAGTTGAACAGCAGGCGGTACTTGGCGGCGGCGTCGATCGCGCCCGAGCCGAACGACATCGCGACCGGAACGCCGGGCGCGAAGGCGCGCTCGCACTGCGCGCTCGCCACTGGAGGATTGAACCCGCCCTCCACGATCACGTCGGAGTACTCGACCGCCAGCTGCACCACGTCGCCCGCGCGCGCCGTGCCCTGGCCCACGCGGCCGCCGGAGCTGGACACGATCGCCACGCTGGCTGCGCTGACCGAGATCGGCACCGTAAAGTCGACCGACACCGGCGGGTTCCAGCCCGGCGTCAGCAGAACCGCGAGCGACACCGCGCCGCCGCAGCGGTCGCGCAAGTCGCCCATGCTCGCGCTCACAATCTCCATGGAGCAGACGTTGAGCGCGGACGCCGTCGCCGACGTCAGGTTCGCACTGAAGTTGAGCGTCAGCACGTTGGCGGCCCAGCGCTTCGCGCTGGGCGGCGCAATCACCAGCGCGACGCCCGACTCCGTGACCAGCGGAAACTGGTCCAGCGTCACGCTCGTGTAGCCGGGCGCGATCGATTGGATGCGCGTGCCCGGCGCCAGCTTGCCCGACGCAACACCGTCCACCAGCATGTTGGTCACCAGGCGCGACAGCCCGCACGCGCTCGACGCGCCGCCCACGATCGGAACCACCAGCGACGCCGCGTTCAGATTGCCCGTGAACTGAATCGCGTAGACCGGCGACACGACTGACGACGCGGGCGCCACGCTCGTCGCCGTAAACGTGATCGGGTTCTGGTTCTGCGGCTGGAACAGCTTGAACACAATCGTCGCCGGCGTCGCGCTCGGCAGCGGCTCCGCCAGCGGCTGCGACAGCCCCATGGTCAGGATCACGCGGTCGCACGAGGGCCCCGACGCCGCGCTCTGCACCACGTTGTTGGGCGACGACGACGCCACGATCAGGTACGTCGCCTGCGTGGACGCAGTCGTGCCCGTGCGCGACGCCGCCGCGCCCGACAGCGACAGCGACGCCGCCTGACCGCAGCGGTCGTTCAGCGTCGCGCCCACAGCCAGTGCAAGATCATTGTTCACCGTCATGGTGCACAGATCGAACGTGTCCGACGTCGCATTCGTGTAGGTGAACTGCAGGTAGCTGGCGCCGTTGATGGATGTGTCCAGCGTGAGCGCCAGCGCCGTGGTCGGACCCGACGGCGGCGCACTTTGCGACAGCGCCGTCGCCGACAGCGTCAGCGACCCGCTCGCCACCGGCGCAAACGTCACCAGGTCGTCGTACGTGATCTGCACCGTCAGCACGCTGCTCGGCGCGACCAGGTTGTTGCCGCTGGAACTGGAGCGCACCACCGTCTGCGCAGTCGCCGCCACGAGTGTCGTTCCCGCCGCCAGCGACAGCGGCGCCGTCGACGCCGCCGCCGTGCTGACCGCGACCGAGCACGGGTCCAGCACGCCAGGAGCCGCCGCCGACGAAATCACCGTCGTGCAGAGCAGCAGCGTGACCGCCGGCGACAGACTGTTGGTCGCTGTGTAGCGCAGCGTGTAGCTGTTGACCGCCGCGCTCGCCGCCGCGCCCGACCACGTCCACGTCAACGAGCGCGGCGTCGCGCTCGCCAGCGCCTTGAGCGACGCCGCCAGCGTGACGTTGGCGGGCACCGCGGCCGACGCGTTGATCGTGTCGTCAAACTGCAGGTCGAGCGTGACCACGCCGGTCGACGCCGTGACGCGGTCCGTGCCCGAGCTGGACGCCACCGTCGCGCCCGTGACCACCGTCGGCGCAATCGTCGTACCCACCGCAAACGTCAGCGGCTGCGTAATCGTGCTCGCCACCGTCTGCCCGCAGTCGCCCGCGAAGCCCGAGATCGTCAGCGTGCCCGCCACCAGCGTGCACAAGTTCAGCGTCGGCGCACCCACGGCGTCGTTCGTGTACAAGAATCGAATCACGTTCGTGTCCACGTAGCCGTGCGTCGGGTCCGACGGCAGCACGTACGTCATGGTCAGCGCCGTCGTGCTGGTCGCGCGCAGCGCCTTGATCGTGACCGCCAGCGTCTGCCCCGCCGCCGACGGCGGACGCGTCGTGATCGCGGTGTCGTAGGTCAGATCCACGTAGAAGGACATGCCCTCCGTCACGCGGTTGACCAGCTGCAGACTCGCGTTGAGCGCGCTCTTGACCGCCGCCGTCATCGTGACCGACCCGCTCGCCGACGCCACCGTCGGCGCCGGCAGCGTCGTCGTCGAAACCAGAGATCCGTCGGGACCGTAAACGTCGCCCAGCACCCAGACCAGACCCGTCACCGAAGAAGCACACAAGTTGTACGTCGTCGCCATTGTGTTTTTTCCCAGAGTCTCGCTCTTTGGTCTTATATACGCTGACCACGTAACTTCTCTTCTGGCGCTCTGACTCTCATGCATTGTTTATGTTTCGCTGACGGAGGCGGGGAAGGAGCAACATTGGGGGACGCGCGCGAGCTCACGAGGAAGCGGAGGAAGCGGCGGAGGAGGAAGCGGCGGAAGCGGCGGAAGCGGAGGAAGCGGAGGAAGCGGCGGCGGAGGAAGCGGCGGCGGCCGCCGCCAGCGAGCCCGCGAGCGTGGTCGGCATCGCAGTCTCGGCGACGTAGAGCACGCCGTCCTGGTCCTCCACCAGCAGGTAGCCCACGTTGCCCGCGGCCGACAGCGACAGGTACGCGTAGTAGACCCAGTAGGGCACGCCGCCCACAGAGACGCCGCAGCGCCACTCCTCCAGACCCGCGTCCAGACCCGACGGCGTGCGCGTCGGCATCTTGATCGCCACCACCTCCTGGTCGCGCAGCGCCACCAGCCCAAACGTCACGCGCGAAGACGTGCGCGACAGCTCGCGCACGCGACAGCCCGCCAACTTGTCCGCCGGCGACACGCGCTCCGTCGAATACGTGACCTGACGCTCGCCGTCCGGCTGCGCGCGCACGCGACAGTCGTTCAACCAACGCAGCTTGACGCGGTCGCGCTCGTCCATGCAGACGCTCAGCACGTTGCGGTCGCTGCTCTTGTACATCAGCATCAGCGGCTGATCCAACGAATGCGCAATGCTCAGGTGCGTGCTCAGCTTCGGCAGATTGCGCGCGCGCAGCCACGCATCCACCGACTCCACGTCCGACTCCGACGTGCCCACGCGCACAAACGTCTTGCCGTCCGCCACGAACGAATTCAGGTCCGCGCTTACGGAAGCGCCGCCACTGACGGTAGCGACCCCAGGCAATTCCTGCGACAGCGACGACATCTTTCTGTGTGTGTGTGACTTGTGAAAAAAAGTATGATGGTGGAACAGTCGCGTCACGTGGTCGAATTCAGCTCGTCGCGTTCGCATTCGTCGGCGACGCGTGCAAGTTTTGCACGCAGCAGTGCGCTGCGATGATTGCAGGACAGACAGCTGACGTAGAGCGGGTCGTCGTCGCGCAGACGAATGAACGGCCGCGATCCGCAGCGTCGAAAACAGATGCAGCACGCGGGCTCGAGCGCGATCGTTTCGCAGAGTCGCGAGGACTGAGATCTGATGTCAGCGACGGGCGACGGAGACGCAGGAGAGTCGGTAGCTGCAGACGACAAGGAAGCGGCAGATGAAGTCGGAGATGAAGTGGGAAAGGAAGCAGCGGAAGCAGAGGAAGCAGAGTAAGCACTCGAGAACGGGAAACGATACAGCATGATAGACAGTCGTTTCGTACGAATAAAAATTCTGATCATTCACGATTGCGTCTGTCAGTCAGACGATGACGAATACGTACACTCGCAGCGCATGAATCGTTGTCTGGGCACAATCGCACTGCTCACAGCTCGCCGACCTCGCATGCAAGACCCCGCCGCCTTTCGCCGCCTCAGTCAGGAAGAGCACGCGCGACTGCGCCCGGACGCCTACGTGGGCTCCGTTGAACGCGCGCGCGAGCACGCCTTCGTGCTTGACATGACGACCGCAACCGGCGCCGCTTCCTCCGCTTCCTCCGCTTTCTCCGCTTCCTCCGCTTCCTCCGCCACCAGCACTTCCGGCGCTGCGCTGCGCGTGGTCAAGCGCGAAGTGCACTACAGCCCCGCGCTGCTGAAAGTGTTTGACGAGATTCTGGTCAACGCGGCCGACAACAAAGTGCGCGACCCGCGCGGGCAGACGTACATCAAGATTTGGCTGCGGCGCGACGGCTTCACGATCGAGAACGACGGCGCGTCGCTGCCGGTGGCGCCGCATCCGCAGTACGGCGACCTCGTGCCCGCGCTCGTGTTTGGCGCGCTGCTGACGGGCTCAAACTTCGACGACGACCAACAGAAGGAGACCGGCGGACGCAACGGCATGGGCGCGAAACTCACCAACCTGTTCAGCCGGCGCTTCACCGTGACCACGCTCGACGCCGAGCGACGCAAGCGCTTTGAACAGACCTGGATCGACGGCATGCGCTCCACGACCGGAGCGAGCGTGACCGACGCGCCGCGCGGCGCGCGCTCGTTCACGCGCATTGACGCCGACCTCGACCTGGCGCGCCTGGGACACGACGCCGACGGACTCGACGACGCCGTGCTCGCACTGCTCGCGCGCCGCGCCGCCGACCTCGCCGCCTTCTTTGGACGATCGCTGCGCGTCTCGCTCAACGACCAAGCGCTGCCCGTCGACTCGCTCGCCGCCTACGCACGACTGTTTCTGCCCGCGACCGCAGGAACGACGACAGCAGAAGACTTTCTCGTCTGGCGCGCGGTCGACGGCAAGACCGAGCTCGTGCTCGCGTCCGTGCCGCACGGCGGCTTTGCCTTCAGCCTCGTGAACGGCATCCACACGCCCGACGGCGGTACGCACGTTCAACAGGTGCAGGAGGCGCTGCAAGCCCGCGTGGCGCGCGTGCTGAAAGACGTGCTCGGAAAAGGCAGCGACGGCGCGATCGAGACGTTTGCGAAGGCGGCGCACATTCGCGAGCACGCCTGCATCTTTCTCAGCTGCACGGTGGTCAACCCCGCGTTCACCAGTCAGGCGAAGACGCGCCTCAGCTCGCGCGCGCCGCTCCGACTGCCAGCGACGCTGTTTGACCGCCCGCGCGCGCCCGGCGGCTTCGGCGTGACCGAGACCACGCCGTTCGTGGTCGCGCTCGCCGACTCGATTCGCGCGCGCACCGTGCGGGCGGCGCGTGACGCCACCGCCACGCGCGGAACTGCCCAGGAGCGCCGCACAGCGCTGCTCGCCATCCCGAAGCTGGACGACGCCAACTGGGCGGGCTCGGCGCGCGCGCACGAGTGCTCGCTCATTCTGACGGAGGGCGACTCCGCCAAGACGCTCGCCGTCGCCGGGCTCGCGGTCGTCGGGCGCGACCGCTACGGCGTCTTTCCGCTCAAGGGCAAGCTGCTGAACGTGCACGGCGCCTCCGCGGCCGCCGCCGTCAAGAACGAAGAGATCGCCAACCTGGTGCGCATCCTGGGGCTCGCGTTCGGAGCGACGTACGACTCGGCGCGCGACTTGCGCTCGCTGCGCTACGGCTGCGTCATCATCATGACCGACCAGGACGCCGACGGCAGCCACATCTGCGGACTTCTGCTGAACCTGTTCGCCACCTACTGGCCCTCACTGCTGCGCATTCGAGGCTTTGTCAAGCGCTTCGTGACGCCGCTGGTCAAGGTGCGGCGCGGGCGCGAGGTGCTGCACGAGTTCTTCAGCCTGCCCGAGTTCGAGGCGCACGTCGCCGCAAATCCGCAGCTCAAGGCGCGCGGCGTCGAGATCAAGTACTACAAGGGTCTGGGCACCAGCACCAGCGAGGAGGCGCGCGCGTACTTTCGCGCGCAGCAGCGCCATCTGCTGCCCTTCGAGGCTGCGAGCGATTCGGACGCGCGCAGCCTGGCGCGCTCGTTCGCGCCCGGCGCGGCGGCCGCGGAGCAGCGTCGTCAGTGGATCGCGCGCCGCTGGGCGCAGCCCGCGACCGCACAGCAGCTGCGCGACTACTACGCGCGCCGGTCGCTGCCGATCGAGTCGTTTGTCGACGAAGAGCTGATTCAGTTCAGCATGGCGGACAACGTGCGCTCGATTCCGAGCGTGCTGGACGGACTGAAGCCGTCGCAGCGCAAGGTGCTGGCGACCGTGTTTCGGCGCCGGCAGACGTCAGAAGTCAAGGTCGCGCAGCTCGCCGGCGCCGTGTCCGAGCTGATGGCGTACCATCACGGCGAGGCTTCGCTGACCGCCACCATCGTGGGCATGGCGCAGGACTTTTGCGGCGCCAACAATCTTCCGCTGCTCGCGCCCGAGGGTCAGTTCGGAACGCGCCTCGAGGGCGGCGCCGACGCCGCGTCCGCGCGCTACATCTTTACGCGGCTGGCGCCCGTCGCGCGCCTGCTGTTTCCCGCAGTCGACGACCAGATGCTGCCCAAGGAGCGCGAGGGCGACCTCGAGATCGAGCCCGTCGCGTTCGTGCCCGTCATCCCGCTGCTGCTCGTCAACGGCGCCGAGGGCATCGGCACCGGCTGGTCCACCAGCGTGCCGCCGCACCATCCGCGCGCCGTGCTGCTCGCCACCCGCACACTGGTGCTCGCGCGCGACGCCGCCGCCGACCTGGAACCGCTCACGCCCTGGTGGCGCGGCTTTCGCGGAACTGTCGAGCGCGACGCCGCCACCACCACTTCCATGACGAAGGTGCGCACGCGCGGCGTGTTTACGCGCAGCGCCGACGACGCGCGCGCCGTCCAGATCACGGAACTGCCCGTCGGACGCTGGACCGAGGCGTACAAGACCTGGCTCGCGCAGCAGACGCGCGCGCGCGACGACAAGAGCGGCAGCGGCGACGACAAGAGCGGCGGCGACGACAAGCGCAAGCGCGCGCGCGCGTCCGCAGCCAGCTCGACCGCGAGCGCGACCAGTGCGACCAGTGCGACGGCCGCCGTCGTGGAATCGTTCACGGAACATTCGACCGAGACGGCGGTCCGCATTGACGTGCTGCTCGCGCAGCCCGCGCCCGCCGACGACGGCGAGCTGCACGCGCTGCTGCGACTGACCGCCGACGTCAGCCTCGCCAACATGCACGCGCTCGTGACTGACGAGGAACGCAACGCACGCGTCGTCGCCAAGTTTGACGACGCGCGCGACATTGTGCGCGCGCACTTTCGCGCGCGACTGCAGCTGTACGAACTGCGCCTGCAACTGCTGCGCACGCAAGCCGCCGAGCGCGAACTGTTCCTGAGCGAACGCGCGCGCTTCATTCTCTGCGTGCTGAACGGCGACATCGTCCTCATGCGGCGGCGGCGCGCCGACCTGGATGCTCAGCTGGCGCGCGACGGATTCGGTCACGCCGCCGACCATCTGGCGCTGCCGCTGCAGACACTCACGCAGGAGCGTCTGGACGACGTGCTGCGCGAGCGCGACCTCGCGCGCGAAGAGGCGCGCGCACTCGCCGCGCGCGACGCCTTCGGACTCTGGATCGACGACCTGGACGCGCTCGACGCCTTTTTCACAGCAGCAGCCGACCTCGACGCGCGCTAAAAAAAGAAGCGCAAAAGTGCGACGACCGCGAGCGCGCGCGCGCGCGCGAGCTGTCGCTAGGTTAAAAAACCGCGTCAAGTCGACCGCATGTCGTTCGGTTCCGCGCCCTGGTCGCTGCCCGCGCGCGCGCAGCGCGTGGTCGTGCGCGACGCGTCGCCGTCCCGACGCCACTCGAGAAAATCCAGAGAAGACGACGACGACGACGACGACGACGACGACGACCGCTTCGCACGCAAAAGTGTCGACAAAAGCAGAAGCAGAAGCAGAAGCAGAAGTCAGTCAGCAGCAGACAATGACGACGACGACGACGAGGAGGTCGACATTGCGCCCGACGACGACCGCAAGCTGTGTCGCGTGCGCGACTGGCGTGCGTTTGTGCGCGCGTTTGAGCGCACGCACGACGTCACGCTGCGCCCGCGCTCGCGCCCGCACAGCGTCTGCGCGCGTTTCTTTCAAGACGTGCTGCCGGCGCCGCGGCTGAACCGCGACTTTGTCGCGCTCGACCTGCTCGGATCGGGCGAGTCTGCGGTGGTCCTGAAGGCGGCGCTGCGCGACAGCTTTGAATGGCAGCTGCACGAAAATCCAAACAATCCGCGCCTGGCGCGCAGAGACCTAGTCGCGCTCAAGCTGAGCGCCGACACGCACGACGAGCTGAGCGCGGAACTGCGCCTGTGCACACAACTGCGCAACGACCGCGGACTGGACGACGTGATCAACCGCACGCGCAGGCTGCGCGCGTACGAGCTGCGCACGCCCGACACCGCGCGCCGGCTGTACGCGCTCGAAATGGATGTCGTCGACGAGACGCTGTCGTCCGACTTTGCGCGCTACTCCGCGCCCCGCGAGCTGCTGCAGCGCGCCGCGCGCCTGAAAGCGCTAGGCGGCGACCGCTTCAACGAAGCGATCGAGCATCTCGCAGCGCACAAGAGCGCCGCCCGACCTTCGCGCGATCTGCCTGCGCTGCGAGTCACGCTGCGCGCGGCGGCGGGCGACCCCGCGGCGCTGCAGTCTGTGCAACAGCGCGCCGGCAGCATTGCAGCCGCAGTCTGGGTCTTGATTGAACGGCTGCGCAGCGCCGGCGTGACGCACAACGACTTTTACGACAGCAACATTGGCGTGCTGGGAGTGACTTCGGGTCCGGTGGCGGCGCGCGATTTCGAGGCGCAGCTCGTCTCCACCACCAAGACGCGCAGCAGCAGCAGCAGCAGCAGCAGACGGTTTCGCGTCGTGCGCGGCCGCGCGCCGCAATCCGGCGACCTGGTTGCGCGCGAGGGCCACGCGCCCGAGCGCGTGCAGAGCGCGCGCGCCGACGGAGAATTTACACTGTCGTCGTCGTCGTCGTCGTCGACAGGCAGCAGTGAGAAGGAGCTGTTCAGCGTGCTGCGTCCGCCGCGCGCGGTTTTAATCGACCTCGCGTACGTCAATCCGCGCGCGAGCTTCTGGCTGCTGGACGTGACCCAGGCCGTGCGCGTGATTGCGCTCTTCTGGGCGCGCGAATCGCGACTCGCTCGTCTGGTCGCCATAGGTCTGCTCATGCGACTGCGCGACGAAACCAGGAAGTGGGAGCCCTGGCCGCGCACGCACCGGCGCGCGGGCGAAGCAGCCGAACATCTGCGCGCGATTCGATCGCTGACGCAAAAGAAACTCTACGACGACGCCATGAAAGCGTGCGTGCGCTGCTACGACAAACTCTGGCGCTTCGGACGCGTGTGATAAAATTGTGTATTTTTTTTTCAATCAATCATTCAATATACTCAGCTCGTCGCCCTAACAATTTTGTGACAGAAGAGGTTAAAGACGGAAAGGCGTTTGCCTCCAAAGAAAGGCGGACATGAGTGGTGTTTCAGTAGCTGCAGGAGCTGCAGCGCGCGCGCGTTCTCCCACTCGAACGATGGCGTGGACGGGTGCGACTGCGCGACCCGATTCTGCGCAGCAGAGCAGAGCGCGCAGTCGGTCGCCGGCGACTGCGCGATCCAGCGAGCAGCAGAGACGAGCGCGCAGTCGCTCGCCGAACGCACACGCGACGACTGCGACGAGATCGCGCTCGCCTGCCGCGACCGCTACCGCGACGACAGCGACGACTGCGACGAGATCGCGCTCGCCCGCCGCCAAAGCGACCGCGTCCTCCTCCTGCTCGGCACTGTGGAGCATGCGCTCCATGATTTGCGCGCCCAAGAGCTCGAGCTCGAGCTCGGTCGCGCCGCCGACGACTGCGCTGACGACGTCTGCGTCATCCAGCGCGACCTCGCGCGCGCGCGTCGCCAGCACGCAAGAATACCGCATGCGACAGCAGCATCTGCTGGCGCCGACGCCCGTGCTGCCGACTGCTGCCGCTTCTACCACGTCGACGACGACGAACAACGCAGACGCGATCGCTGCGTCGTCTGCGTCGACGTCATCGGCAGTCGCGCGCTTTCTGCTGCTGCAGGACGGCCACGACGCGGTCGCGGCCGCGGTCGATCATTTGCAGGCGGCCGCCGCCGCGCGCGACCGCGTCTACGCCGTCTTCGACATTGACGACACGCTGTTTCGCTACACGGACCCGTTCGACGACTACTGTCAGGACACGGTCTGCGTGGCGAGCGCGCGCGCCATGTACGACGCCTGCCTGAAGCTGGGCGTGCGCATTGTGCTGATCACTGCGCGCGCCAACACGCCGTCGATCGCGAGCTCGACGCGCGCGCAGCTGGCGGAGCGCGGCTACCGCGGCTACGACGCGCTGGCTTTGCGCCCGGCGTCCGTGCCCACCGGCGCGCGCGACGTCGCGACGTTCAAAGCGACCGCACGCGCGCGCCTCGCGCCCAACCTGGTGCTCAACGTGGGCGACCAGTTCACCGACCTGCTGGGCGCGCTGAGCGACGACGAGTACGCGCGCGTCTACGCCGCCAGAGACCCGCGCGCGCACTTTGCGATCACGCAAGAACGCGCGCCCGCCACACTGCACATCAAACTGCCTCACAGAACGTGATAATAATTACTGGATAACAATACGTTTAAAATTGACGCATGTATTGCGAAAGGTGCGCTCGAATTCGACGCTTCACTTCCAGACGAACGGGTCCTTACCTTCGTTGTCTTTAAACAGATCTGTTGCAGCGACCTCCAGTTTGTTGCCCTCGTCATCGATCTCGAAGTTGCCGTCGTCCATGCGCCGCAGCACATTGACTAGAACGGTCTGCTGCGCAAACGGGTCGCGATACCATGCTTGCTGCGCGCCGCCAGCAGCAGCAGCAGTAGCAGTCGGCGGCGTCATGCGAATGGAATCGCGCGTCGGCGTTCTCTTGCTCGGCGACGCATTGTCAGCTGCTGCTGCTGCTGCTGCGGGCGAAGGCTGTTTACGACGCGGCGTCAACTTGTCAGCTGATGCAGGTTTGGCGGGCGACGGTCTGCCGGCTGCGGCTGCAGCTTGCTGCGGCGGCGTTCGCTTGCGCGCGCTCAATGATGCACTGGGCGGCGACGTCCGGTTCTTGGCGGCAGACGCCGGACGCAAGTGAGGGCGCTCCGTGTTCACTCCGTCGATCGCATTCGTCATGCGCTCAATCACCAGCGTCGCGTGCGTCTCTTGCGATTGGATCTCATTGCGCACGAGCTGAATATAGTAGTTCCAGATTCTAGCCTTATTCGGTACTCGCGACATGTGACTGATCAAATGAAATCGATAGTCGCTTTACTCACTTTTATGGCTGTTTTGACTGACTGCGCCGACCAGTTCTAGGTTGAGGCGCCGGTTTGTTTGCTTTAGGTTTTTTTGCTGCTGCTGCTGGAGGTGCAGTATCCTTCGCTGCTGCTGCTGCAGGAGGTGCAGGAGGGACTGCTGCTTCTCCAACGAACGGTAGTGTCGAGCTACTTATGATACCTGATCCAGACGGTAATGTTCGCATACGCGGCGTAGGCGGAATCGGTCGATCTGCTTGCTTGGATTCTTCTTCTGCTTCTGCTTCTGCTTCTGCTTCTTCTTCTTCTGCTTCTGCTGCTGCTGCTGCTGCTTCTGCTTCTTCTTCTTCTTCTTCTGCTTCTGCTGCTGCTGCTGCTGCTGCTGCAGGAAGTCGCGCTGACGCTGTGGAAGGGCGCCCGGTCGTGGAAGGGCGCCCAGTACTACTTATCTGCGCGGCATCAGCAATTTGAAGAGCTTGGAAGCTTTCATTGCCCTGATCCGCGCGAACGTTGACAATAAACATCAGGCGACCCTTTTTCAAAGGATGACGGGTTTTTCCTCCGTCTTGAGCTCTGTCGAGCATCTCCAAAAGTCCAAAACCTTCAGGAACCAGATTGTGTATATTTTGACGTGACCATTTTTGGATACGTGCACGCAACAATCGCAAAGAATTGTTGATACTCGTACCTTCAAGGTGTTCGCGGTTAAACTCTGCTTTAAAAGAAGCTTCGTTTTTATATTCAGACGGATCAAGTCGTGGTAAACCCGCGATCGCACGGCGTTCATTTCGTATTTCAACAAGATCTTCCAGTCTTGTGTTGCGGGCACCTCCAGGTAGAGCTCTTTCACTGCCCGCCAAGTCCGCCAAGTGTAGACAGCCTTTAGTGTCGTTATCTTTTTCGACAAACAACGTGACAAACATATGACTGCGGGAAGACTCTGCGTTTCCCGTCGTCGCTGCCACGCGACGACGCGCTTGCACGAGATCGATTAACGCCGTCATCAGCTCTTGATTTCCAATGTCGACCGCGACTCTTGTAACATGCTCGTACACGCATGACGTCGTAGTCAGCGAACTAGTTCCTGTAGCAACATTTCCATCCGTAAAGGCTTGTATTCCTATTATATCAATATGTAATGTAGCGCATGATGCTTGTCGCCCTTCAAGCAAAACACGATTACTACTTTGTGCAGCAGCAATACGAATACGAGCTATGCACTCGTTGTATTTCCCAATTGCTTGATCATTACCACGTGTAGCAGGTGGAGGACGAAGCATGTCATAAGTACTGTCTCTTGATGATTTACGTTCCCTGTAAAACTCCACAGCCGACAGTGAAAACGTAATACGCTCCTTATCATCCATACCGTTCAAATACGCGTGCAGCGTCTCAAAACAGCGGGGAATGATTCCTCTCTCTGCAGGAATGATTGCATTACGTCTGTCTCGCTGACCCATCATTGTATGCGTTTTTCCGCTGCCAGTCTGTCCGTACGCAACCAGAAAGACTTCGCTGCCGTTCATCGCCATCGCCTTCTTGATGAAGTTCTGGACATTGACAAATACTTCTTCTTGTTTTCCTTCAGGTCCAATCACCTTGGTCGCCTCAAACTGCTTAGTCAACGGATCACCTTCTGTACGCGTGACAGTAACATGACTGTCATCATTTTTTACAACTGCGACGGTTTTGCCTGCATCAGCCGGTCGGATGCGAACCAGTACACGCATCGATCCGATCAAGTCCTGCTGCAGCAGCTCCAAATTCTCAATCGCATACTTCAATCGATTGTAACCATCAATAGCAGCTTGCATGCGGGCTGCAGTCGTCGGACGAGTATCATGAATATTGTTTTGCAAGAATGTCTGTCCGTCGTTCTCCATGTAATCGCGAACATTATTGTACAACTGACTTCCTGCAACTGAAGTCCTATCATACGGTTTAATAGCGGCGACAAGTTGAAGGAACTTCTCGCCAATATTTTCACGAGTCAAGGATTCGTATTCCGGCGTCAAACGAACCAACTCAGCCCGTTCTTGAGCAGCGCGCTCCCGAGCAGCCTTCTGCTCCTCCGCGGTCTCGCCGACCTCGACTCCGCTAAATATGTCAGTATCTTTAATAGCACGTTTGGCGTCGTCGTTCCAGGCTCCGATTCCGACAATTGCCGCCTGCGCCTGCCCCCACGCAGAAGAATCAGCACGGCACAGGGCGTCGTCCTTCACGGCGCGGTAGGCTGCATTCATCAGACGCACCTTGATGCCGTCGGGAAGCGCGGGCGACCCAGCGATCGCATTCAGCAGGGCTTCGTAAGCCGGCATGCACACGCGCTCGCTGCCGCGCCCGCTCGTCTCTGCAACCACGTCAGCCAGTGAACGCAATTGAGTAGAATCGAACGTCTTATTGTACGGACCATACGTGATACCAGCGGCGATTGGCTGCACAGATGTGTCTGCTTCAAAACGCTGAAGCGCGTTAACAACGTCATCATATTTTTCAGCAAGATATTGCATTATGGCCCGATAGCGAACATGATCGTATTCGCCGTCGCCGTAACCAAATATGCGTTGAAGCTCTGACGGCTCCGCGATAGTCAGACGCGGTTCCATGGAAAGAATTGTCATGATCGCGTCGTGCGCATCCACAAACTCGCGCACCAGCTCGTTCTTCTGAATGCGCGCCAAAATCAAGATTACGCTCAAAAGATCCTTGATCAGCGCCGTAATCGTGACGCGACGCATGATCATTAGCGCCTCAGCGTCCTGAGCAGCCGCTTCCTGAATCCGCTGCGCTGCGTCTTGTTCTAAAACCTCCAGTTCTCGTTGCACTTTTGCGTCGGCTCGCTGCTTAACATCCGCAACCTGAGCTTCCGCATCCTTCGCCTGCTCCTGTAACGCCTCTTCGAATATGCGCTTTTCATTAGCAGATTGCGCTTTATTTGCTTCGATTTCCGCGCGCAATCTCTCTTGTTCCTGCTGTAGCCTGCTCAGATCTTCTTGTAACTGATCACGCTGCTGCTCCAAAGAAGACTTCTCTTCATCCCTTGACTGATTTTGTCCACGAGCATAATCAAGTTCTCGCTGCTTTAATGCAATCTGCTGTTGAAGCGAAGCTTTTTGTTGTTCGAATTCCTCCTCTTGCTCTTTCATAAAACTATCTCTTTCAGACTTGTAACGAGCATTTTCTTCGGTATATTCTTTTGCAGTACGATTTAATCTTTCTTCAGATTCTCTCTGTAGCCTGTCAAACCGCCGATTCACAGATTCTTCATCCCTCCGCTTCTGATCCGCCATTGTCTCAAGCTGCGCTGCATGCTGTCCGCGTTCGGTTTCCGCCTGCTGTCGAACTTGCGCCAACTGCTCTTCCAATCTTGTTTGCAATTCTTGCGTTCGTTGCTGAAAATCTGCCTCCAGCTGCTGGCGCGCAGCCGCAGCTGCAGCCTCGCCCTGCGTACCTGTCCGACGAATATCTTCCAAAGCGCGTTCGTGCTCTGCGCGTAGCTGCTGTATTTCCACGGCATATCGACGCTTCTCAGTGTCTAAAGCCTGTTGAGCTTTAGAGTCAGCGTCGCGCTTCGCCTCCGCGCGCCGCTGCGCAATGCTCTGAACTGCAGTCTTCACGTCGGGCGCGCTGTCGACCATCCGGATCGCGATCGCGCCGCCGCTCAGTCGACTGCGCCGGCCGCCAGAGAACGTCACGCGACCCCGATCGCTCAGCCAGCCGGGCGCGTCACCGCCGAGCTCTTCCACCTTACCAGAAAGTGCTTTCAGCAATCGCTCCAATTCTGTCTCCGTCATATCCTGGACGTCAAGACTCTTGAACGTATTGTCCACGCTATCCTGCAAAGCTTTGACGTCGGGATCGTAGTTCTGGTCTGTTAGATCCTGGTTCAGCTGATCGAACAGATACATGCGCAGCACGTTGGACCGCGCGTCGCTAATCTCCTTCAAAGTCTTCACATTTTTCGCCGCCTGCACGTGCTCGTTGACCATACCGGTCACTTCTGCGACCAAAGTACTCAGCTGACGAATATTTTCGAGAATGTCCTTTGCGTCGCCGCCCGCAAGAGTGCGCCGTGTTGCAGCGGACCTTCTGGAACCCGAATGGGTCTGCCGCTGCGAGCTACTCGTGCGCCCGCCCGCGCTCAACGCCAACGAGCGCGAAGAGCCGAGTCCCATGACTCAACCGAACTCTACGCAACCCCCTTTTTTTCCTTTTGATCATATGGATTGTGCGCGCAAGCGCGCAAGCGCGCACGCACGCACGCAAGCAAGCAATCAACTATTTTTCTGAAAATTCATGTTTCACGTCACACTTTGCGTCGAGTCGCGCTGCGCGTGAGAGAATTCTAGTCTCGAAGAAACAAGAATCCTCGAGTGCGCGAAGCGTCCGCCGTACTGAGCTCGCGCAGCGCCACAGTGACGTGCTCATCAAAAGATCTGACGGAAACGTAGCAAAAGACGGCGATAGGCGCGTGCGCGCGTTCGTCTGTCCACTCTTTTTTTCTCTCTCTCTCTCGCTCTGTCAGGATCTCTCGCTTGAGCATTCTGCACATGCTGGCGCGCGCAGCTACGGCGGCGTTTTCGACGGCGGTTTCGTCGGCGACGTCCGCCGCTCTGCAGGCCACGGGCGCGACGGTCGCGCTGTCGTCGCTGACCAGCGCAGTCGTCGGCGCAGTCGCCGCTTCCGTGGGCTCCTCCGCCGCTTCCTCCGCCGCCGGAGGATACAAGCGCGAGTCCACGCAACAGGAGCGCAGCAAGGAGAGCGAGCGCCTGCGCGCGCAGTTTCCCGACCGCGTGCCCGTGATCGTGGAGCCCGCCGACGAGCGACAGCCGCCCGTCGACAAGCGCAAGTTCCTGGTGCCCGCCGACCTGACCGTGGGACAGCTCATGTACGTCGTGCGCAAACGCATCAAGCTGCCAGCCGAACAGGCGCTCTTCTTCGCGGTCGCCGACGCGCGCGCCATTCCGCCCGCGGCCGCACTCATCAGCGAAATCTTTGAACGACACGCCGACCCCGACGGACATCTCTACATGACCTACTGCACGGAACACGCATTCGGCGCTTGCTAGAAAAGACTAGCGCATACCGATGCGGCGAATGTAGGCGCGCTGTCCGCGACAGAGCGCCGCGTTGCATCCGAACGCGCCACAGGCGGTGCAGCGCTGCGTGGGACAGCGCGCGGATTCGTGCTGGCGCGACGTGCAGTGCAGGCACGGCAGCGTGCGCAGCGGCGCCGACATGGCTGGCAGCTGGTCGAACTCGGACCCGCGCTCCATGACAACTATTTTTTACTCAGAACGTCTCACTCGTCTCGTGGCGCCTCGACGGTCCACGGCTCAAAGCGGCGCACGACGGCGGGCGCGGCGGCGACGGGAATGACCGCGGGCACGGACGGCGCCGGCGCGGGCGCGCTCGAAGTCGAGCCCGACAAATGACCAGCACCAGCTGCTGCTGCTGCTGCAGAAGCTGAACCGACAGCCGACGTCGTGCGCCGCCGCGCCATGCGCATCAGAAGATCGGGCGCGCGCTGGACCACGCCCTCGCTGTCGTTCGACACCACCGCGGCGGCCACGACCGACGACGCAGCCGCGACCGCGCCGACCGCGCGACGTCCGCGCTCAAGCGCGCGCTTCCTGGCGCCGCTTCCCAAAGCGCCAGACTCGTCCTGCTCGCTGACCGGACGCAGCAGTTCATCCATCAGCGAGCGCTTGACGCCGTGCGCACCTGCACTTGAAGCAGCAGCGGCGCCGCCACTGAAAGAAGATGCAGAAGTCGCGTCCAGCGGCGCCGTGCTGTCCAGCGGCGCGCCGCGACCGGCGCGCGGCAGCGGCAGAAAGCGTCCGAGCAGTTCAGTCGTGATCAGCGGCGACGCGTGTTTGCATTCCACCAGTTTCGTCTGCTGCTGCTGCTGTTGCTGTTGCTGCTGCTGTTGCTGCGTTTCGCTGCGCGCGGCGACGGCGGCGTTGAGCGCGCGCGCGCCGGGCAGGGCGGCGAGGTCGGACAGCAGCAGGTCGGCGTCGGGCACGCCGCAGGCGACGCCGTCGTCAAAGTCGCGCGGTCGCGCGGGCGGCGCGGCGAGGATGGTGACGCGCCCGGTGCCGACGGGGCAGATGTTGCCCACGATGATGTTTTCGGTCACGCCGCGCATGGGGTCGTGCGCGCCGTTGAGCGCGCCGCGCAGGCAGACCTCGACCGCTTCTTCGAACGACGCCTGCGCGAGCACGGAGCCGCTCATGTTGATCACGCCGTGGCGGTTGGCGGCGAGCATGCCGTCGCCAAACATCGTGTCCGCCAGCAGACGCACGTGATGGTCGTTGACGCGGTCGCTCATGTTGGTCACCGCCATCATTTCCGTCAGCCAGACGCGGTGCCCCGCACACAGACCCAGCACGCCGTTGACCTCCGCGGGATGGTTGCTGATGGAGCGCGCCGCGTCCACAAACGGCAGCGACAGCGCCGTCGCCAGGTCCGCGCCCTCGGTCTCGATCATGCGCACCGACCGCACCGCGCCCGCGTCGCGCTCCTCGTCGTACTCCACGGCGCTGCGCTCCACCACCACCGCGCGATCCACGCCCTCAATGCCCAGCACAGGAATCGTCGTAATGAAGCGCTCGCTGACCACGCGCATCGCCATGCGCTCCGCATCCGCCAGCGCGACGTCGCCCTCGCTCTCCTTCGTCGACGACGACAGAAAGACCAGGTACGACGCCATGTCGGCGCAGCGGAACACGAGGCGCACGTCGAGCAGCGTGACGCGCACGCTCCAGTCGTGCTCGGAGCAGTCGTCCGACGCCTGCACGCGCGCCAGCGGACCCAGGAAGTCGACCACGCAGTCCGCCAGGTCCAGCGGCGACAGGTTCGCCTTGATGCACGCGCTCTTGCGCAGATCGTAGTGCGCCGTGACGCGACACTCCATTTCGTGGCGCGCGTCGCTGGTCTGCTGCAGTCGCACGCGCTCGACGAAGGCGGACAGGTTGCGCGCCTCGAGAGCGCGCGCCGCCGCCGCCTCGCTCCAGGGCGCGTCCTCGCGCAGATAGACGTGCATGGACGGCGTCTTGATCTCGGAGCTGCAGTTTAGCAGTTCCACCAGACGAGGGACGCCCATGTTGACGTGCGCGTTCTCGCGCCCGGCGGCGTGAAACGTGTTGAGCGTGGTCTGCGTCGTCGACTCGCCGATCGCCATGGCCGCGCGCGGACCCACGGAGTCGCCCGCCTGCGCGCGGCAGCGATGCGTCTGCAGCAGCACGAGCTCCAGAAAGCGCTGCAGCGCCGCGAGCGAAACGCGCTTGGCGCGGTCCGCGCAGAAGATGAGCGGACTGACGCTCGCGCGCAGGTAGCCGCACACGACGGTGTTGAACGGGCGCGGCAGCTGGCGCATCAGCTGGCGGTCGCACGTGTCGCGCAGCAGATCCAGCGCGCGCGCCCAGTACGCGCACTGCTCCTGCTCCTGCTCCTGCTCCTGCTTCTGCTCCTGATCTTCGACGGCGCGTTGCGACGACGAAGACTCCTCTTCGACGGCGCGTTGTAGCAGTCGCTGTGCGTGGAACGGCGACTCGAAGCGTCCGTCCCAGCCGGCGTTGGCGAAGCGGCTCTTGCCCGCGCGCAGGATGCGGCGGCCGCGCAGAAACACTTGCAGATGTTCTTCGCGCACGCGGCGCGCGAGGTCGCCGCCGCCGCCGCCGCCGCCTCCCGTCGTCGTCGCGTCGCCGCGCACAAGGACGCGCGCGCATTCGTCGGGCACGAGCAGTCGGCGCTCTTCGCGGTGTCGGCGTTGCGCATTGGTCGTCGTCGTCGTCGTCGTCGTATCAATCTTTTCGATCTTGGCGAAGTGCGGGTATTCGACGTCCTCGACCATGGCGGGGTTGAGTCCGTCGCCGCCGTAGGAGGTTTGCACGAGATGGCCGCGGCCGTCGCGCACGGACATGTCTTCGGCGACGAAGTGCGACTCCGTGGTGGCGCGCATTTTGCGCTGCATGGCGCCGGTCTCGGCGGTCTTGACGCTGGTGTCGCTCAAACCCTCGCGGCCGCCCTGCGCGTGCATGAAAACCTCTTGCGGGTTCAGTCCGTCAAAGTAGCACGAGCGCACGAAGCCGCCCGACTCGATGGTGTGGCGCCCGGGCGCGAAGCACGACAGCGACGACTCGCCGTTCTTGGTTTTCAGGCGCCGACCGTTGACGCTCTGCTGCGCCACGGTGGCGGCGATCTGCGCAAGGTTCATGGTCGACCCTTTCGAGCCCGCCTCCACCATGACGTTGAACGCGTTGTCGCGCGCAACGCCGCGCGCGCGCATGGCGTCCTGCACCACGCCGGCGGCGTCCACCAGCACGCGACCCAGCGTCTGCTTCAGGTGCGACTCCACGTCGCGCGCGCGCCAGCTCTCGGTCGCCTGCGGCGCCATGGTCTCGACAATGCGGTCGTGGTACTCGGACGCCGACTCCAGCAGCTGCTGCACCTGCTCGCGCGCCGCCTCGTACGCCTGCGCGCAGTCGCGCAGCCCGATCGAGAAGCCGCGCACGTGCGTCAGGTACTTGATCGCGACGCGCTGCAGGTCGGAAATGACGCGCACGGCGGCGGTGCCGCCAAACTCGTTGAACAGCACGTGGATCAAGTTGCCGTGCATGGTTCCGATCACGCGCTTGTCGACCGCGCCGGACAGCAGGTCGCCGTCCTCGATCACGACGTCCGAATTCGTGAAGCGACCCTCGCGCGCGCCCACGCGGCGCCGAAAGTAGAGCCCGCGCGGCAGACAGAGCGAAAACAGCTGGCGCCCGGACCAGCGCGGCGGCGTCGTCTGCTCACAGTCGTCCGCGGCGGCGGCTGATCTGTCGGGCGGCGGCATGAAGTCGAAGGCGTGCGCGTCGCTCTGCCCGCGCGGATAGTGAATGTGCATGGCGAGCTGACACATGTCCTCGCGCGACAGAAAGCAGTCGTCCTGCGTCAGCAGATACCAGCCCACCAGCGTATCCATGACGCACGCGACCACGGGCTTTCCGTTGTTGGAGACCACGTTGCGCGCCACCTCCATGATGGAGACCATCTCGGCGGACGCGGACGGTACGTGCATGTTCATCTCGTCGCCGTCAAAGTCCGCGTTGTACGCCGGGCGCGCGCCGAGTCCGAGACCGAACGAAAAGCCCGAGCTCAGTTTCGCGTAGTGACACATCATGGAGCCCGTGTGCAGACTGGGCTGGCGGTTGAACAGCACGGGGTCGCCGTCCTGCAGCGGACGCTCCACGGTGTCGCCCACGCGCAGCTGCAGCTGCGACCGGTCCTCCAAAGTCGCGATCTCGATGCGGTCGCACGTGTCGGCGCGGTACAGCGTGCGCAAGCCGCGCGCGAACGGGTCGTCGGCGGGATACTTCAGGCGCGCCGTCAGCGCAGCAATGTTGAAGTCGGTCACGATCACCGGCATCGCCAGCTTGTTGGCGATCACGTACGGAACGCGCAGCTGGTCCACGTCGAGGTCGACCTCCGGACTGATCACCGAACGACTGCTCATCTCCACGCGCTTGCCGTTCAGCGAGCCGCGCCAGCGACCCCGCTTCCCCTTCATGCGCTCCGCCATGTGACCGCGACCGCGCTGCGCGACGCCGCCCGCGCCGCCGGAACTGACCATCGCCACCGCGCCCACGAAGTTGCGCTTGCGCGCCTCAATGGTCGTGATCGCGCCGCCGCCGCCGCCAGCCCCGTGCGGCAGCAGCACCTCGCACTGCATGTTGGCGCGCAGCTTCTTGTTGGACGCCACCTTGAGCGGCATCAGGTACGCCGACACCTTGACCTGCAGCTGCGCCAGCAGCTCCATGGCGCGCTGCGGAATCAAGTAGCCCACGCGCGACTCCTCCTTCTTCAGCAGCTCGTTGGTCTTGACGATGTCGTGCAGACGCAGCGTCGCATCCGCCTGCCCCTTCGTCTTCTCGTCCGCCGACCCGTTCGACAGCGTCGAGTTGTACGGACGAATCGCCGGCGGCGGCACCAGCAGCACCTCAATGATCATGGACTCCGGACGCGTCACCGCCGGATTCAGACCCATCGCCACCACATCCTCCTCCGGAATGCAGCTCAGCACGCGGTGCACAAACGCAGGCACGAACGGCTGCAGAGCCCACTCGCGCTCCGCCTCGGACGCAAACGCCGCCGTCGTCGGCCAAATGCGCTCAATCGCAGAACCGATCACCGTGTAGCTGGGCTGCGGCGCGTAGCAGTGCGCGCAGGACGAACGCGACTTGCAGGCGAGCGTCAGCGCGCTCAAGTCGCCGCGCGCCGCCAAGTACTTGGGGTCCGACGCCGGAATGCGAATGCGACTGCAGAACAGACAGATCACGCGCAGCAGCTTGACCACCGTCTTCAGGTAGCCCTGATGATACACGGGCTCCGCCAGACGAATGTGACCGTTGTGACCGCTGCAGCGCAACACGTCGCAGCCGCACTGCGCACAGTGCAGACTCTTGTCCGTCGTACCCATGAACGGATTGTTCACGCCGTGCACCGTCGGCAGCGCGCGCTTGCTCAACGTCGCATCCGTCACCTCGCCCACACTCATCGCCAGAATCTCGCGCGTGCCCAGCAGACTCATCTGCACACCACGCACGACACCCAGCTGCAGGCGCGGCAGCACGTCGCTGAAAAACTCATCCACGCGAGTTCGACGACGAGCCGCCGCGCGCGCAGCATTCAACGCGTCGCCGCCACCACCACCACCACCAACACCACCACCACCACCACCAGGCGCACGCGCGTCGCGCAACAGCTCCGACAACAGCGACGACGCGCTCGACGACAACGCACGCTCCGCAGAAGCCGCCGCCATGAGAAACTGCACCCCCTTCCCCCGCACCGCGCACAGGCACTTTCGGCAGCTCACGGTGACGAAATTGATTCATCATAACATCTGATTTTTCATCGCTTTCGCAGCAGATAGGAGGCGCGCGCGAGATCGGACGCGAGCTCCTCGCTGGCGTTTCTGGTCGCGACCGAGTAGTCAAAGTCGGTCACGAGAGAAGAAAAGTCTGCAATATCTTTCAGCAGCTCTGTGACAGTAAATTCTACATTGTCCGTCTCGGTCGCCAATTGATCCGCGGCGGCGGGATCCCTTCTGGAGATTTCCTCCTCGAAAAAGGTTTCAAGAAACGCATCCGTCTTTTCGTCCAGCACGCGAATCGCGTTTCCCAGAGCGGCGTGCTTGTTGGCGTCGCGCGTAAATATGTGCGCAATCACTAATGCATGACGCACCTCCTGATAATTGTCTATCACATATTTCAGTCGATCGACATATTGAGGCATGCTTTGAGAACTCGGATTGGAGCTACTGCTGCGAGGCGTCGTCGCTCCGAAAACCGGACGAGATCTGCGTCTCTGGGAATCGGACAGTGTTCGCCGACTGGAATCTGACATCGATCGACCGGACGCAACCGGATGCTAAGAGCGGCAGAGAGCGCGCGCGCGCTTTTTTTTTTGATTGATTCATGCATTTTTCACTGCGACGTCTGCGCGCGTCAGCGACAGGGTGCGTTCCGAAAGAACGCCGCCGCCGCCCAGCGTGCGACGGTTTGCGAGCGCGGCAGCGTCGCGCTCTTTCGGCGTGCGAAAATACGCACGCAAAATGTAGCCGGCGGCGAGCAACATGTCGGCGCTTTTACTGCGTTGAGTCATGAACGATATGAGCGCTCACTGCTCCACAACAAACAGAGAGCACAGGACGATGCCGCACTTTTACGAGCAGGGCGACTTTGCGTGTCGACTGAAGACGCGGCGCTGTCTGGGCGCGCGCAAGAGCGACGGCAAGCGCTGCGCTCTGCAGGTCACGATCGGTCTGCCCTACTGCTGGCGCCACATGCGCACCGCGCTCGGCGTGCGCGTCGCCGACTCGCGCATTCCCGGCGCCGGCAAGGGACTGTTCGCCGCGCGCGCCTTTCCGCGCTGGGAACTGATCGCGCCCTACGACGGCGAAATCCTGTCGCGCGCGCAGCTGGACGCGCGCTATCCCGGTGACGCGACCGGCGCCTACGCACTCAAGTACAACGGACGACCCGAACAGTTTATCGACGCCGCCTGCTCGCGCGCGGCCGCCGCCATCGTGAACGCGCCCAACGTGGGCGACGACGGTCCGGGAGCGGGAGCCAACGTCGCCTTTCTAACTACGCGACAGTGGGGCGCGCGCGTTCCGAAAGCGCGCCGCGCAGAACTTGAGCGCGAAGCCCTCGCCGCGCACCGACGACTCGCGCCCGGCGACGCGCCGCCGCGCTGGCGCATCTGGGTCGTTGCACTGAAGGACATTGACAGGGGGACGGAATTGCTCGCCGACTACGGCGCCGAATACGACTTCGAACACGGCGGCGCGCACAAGACCAAGTACCACGCGCCCAAACGAGTGCCCAAGACGCTGCAGGCGAGGGTGCGCGCGAGCAAGCGACGCGTGCGGCGAATTGAGTGATTTACAAAAAAAACACGAGCTCAGTTCATGGGCTCAAACATGCCGGAGTCGGCCGTCATGCTCATGGTGGCGCGCGCCGCGCGGTCGTGCGTGACGTAGCCCGTGCGCGACTCCTCCGCGTCCGCCGAGCGGTACAGCATGGCGGCGATCGAACCCGCACTCATGCCGCCCAGCATCTCGCGCGACGCCACGCGGTCGCCCTCGCGCGCGCTCGCATACATGGGATCCGACCCGCGCGCACCATCGGAAGAAAAAGAAGAATACGAAGCAGAAGATGACGCCAGACCGCTAAATCGCTCCATCAAGTGCGGCGCATGCTGCTGCTGCTGCTGTTGGTGCATGAACGA
>Ga0172373_10002427_pt1 | contig 28512 bp, 10 predicted proteins | sample Lak10m_2_FD_114546 | JGI IMG/M metagenome (GOLD analysis project Ga0172373, IMG submission 114546) | Freshwater microbial communities from Kabuno Bay, South-Kivu, Congo - kab_092012_10m | ecosystem: Environmental > Aquatic > Freshwater > Lake | place: Democratic Republic of the Congo...
GATCCAGCGCTTCCCGGATAGTCTGCGGTTGTAATACGCGAAAATAATTAGATAGAAAAACAAACAAGATGCCCCACAACGCCAGTTTCCGGTATTGCCAGAAAAACTTGTTCAGATATGCCAAATACCGCATGTACTTTTTATTTGATGACTTTGTTGCACCAACAAAGCGATGAAAAACAGAACGATTCGATAACCGATGGACGGGCGTTTGGTTTATCCAGCCGGCTTTATTTATTCCACCAACTGTTCCGGCGAAAGCACTGGGCAGTACCCTGCTCGCACCCACACCGGTTTGGCTGTTTTAAAATAGTTTTTCCAACACCACAAACAAGCCCGCGGCCAACAGGGGAGCCAGAAAAGAAGCCAGCAAAAACCGAAAATACTGCCTTGGCACCTTGGAAGGCTCTATCCATTCCACTATCACCGAAACCACCCAAATCGCAAAAAAAATAGCGCCCAACAGTATGCTCAACAGACGAGCCAAATATTCATACGACAGCCATAAAAGCAGGTAAATCACCACTTGAATGAGCAACCACTCAAGGGCTGAAGGAAGTTTCCTGGTCAAATCCTGCATAGTGCTTTCGTAATCAGCCAACGGCCATTTATTGGACATGCCCGGAAGTACTCCGGTTCAATACAAAGCGGAAGGGAAAATCCTGCAAGGTAGTCGTGAGCACCAACACCGAATCGTTGATCGACTCGATTTGGTACGTCAGCTCCGTATCTCCCTGTGTCTGATACAACACACCTTTTTTCACCGAATAGGCAGATGTTCCGACTGCTTCAGGCAGCGGGAGGTTGGTCTCCATTTTTCCTGCTTTTGAAAAGGAAAAATATAAATCTGCCAGCGACTCCGTAGCCTGTTTGTTCCGAAACGCTTCCCGAATTTGCCATTTTCCGACGAGCATCGCCTGCATGGGATCTGCCTCCGGCGCACAGGAAACCGCTAATACAGACACCGCAAGGAACTGCCACACGAGGGCACCTGGATATTTCATAACCGTTTTACTTATTCTTGGATACAAAGGTAATCTATTCAATGCAATTTTGACCGGCAAAGCCAAAAGTCGTGGATATCCATACGTCGCGCCGCCCTACTCGGGTCTGCGCCGCGGTATCGGGTATCAAACAGTATGCGGAATGGGCATCAAAAATCCCTATTCCGTGCGAAAAAATAGATTTTTGATGCCCATTTAAAAAGCACCTTCTCCGCCTCCTGCAAAGAAGGTGCTTTTTCACTACCGCTGATTCCGAGCGCGCACCGCATATTTACACCTTAACGTACGAAAAGGTGCCGTCGCGACGAACCGCCATTACAGCGGATGGATTACAAATGGAATCGACAGGTTTTCCCAGACGATGGTTGCTTTCCCTTTAGGACTTACCGTAAACTCCAGCCGCTCGCTGAACACGCTGGCTTTCTTGGGCTTGATGTTGGTGACCCGCAACGCGTCCATCGATTCTTTGTAGTTGTAGGCTCCCCACTGGTTGGACTCTTTATTGAAAATAAGCGTCCACGTCTTCTCCCCGGGAATCGCAAACAAAGCGTATTTGCCGGCTGGAAGCCGCTGTCCGTTCAAAAGGATATCGCGGCTGATTTCAAACGTAGTGGCCTCGTTGGCACCGGTGCGCCACACCTCGCCATAAGGTACCAGGTCGCCCCAGATTTTGCGGCCTTTCACGGCCGGGCTACTGTATTTAATCTCCACCGTAACCGCTCCCGACACGATGGCTTTCACCTCCCGCTGTGGGCTTGGACGGTCTTGCGCCGTGGCAGCGTGGGCTACCAATACCATACTGAATAAAAGACCGATTAGCTTAATGGGCGTACGCATGCGCTTTTTTGTTTTATATGAAAAAATAAATGACTGCCCTGTGATACGGCATGCTCGAGCGTCTTCTCGATGCCTTGTCCTGCACAGACACAAAGGTTCAAAGATAAAACTGATTTAAGCGCACAGGGTTGCAAACGGAGGGAATTTTTTCCTGCTATGATTTGGCAGCTGCTCTGCGCAGACGGTCGTTGATGGCACTGCCGAGATCCTCTTCCGGCAACCACTCGGCCAATAGGATATCCAGCTCCAGGTTGTCCAGCCTCCGCATAGCGGCAAATAGGTTGCGCGCTGCCTCTGCATAATCTCCCCCGGGAGAAAGCAGCTCCTGCCATTCGGCCGGTATGCCTTCCCACCTCGTACGGAAGCTCAGGACCCCGGTTCGCCTCCCGGCATACGCGGTACTAAGCGACACCCGATCCCCCACCACCAGCGGTACCCGCGGCGCATAATGGCTCTTCAGCATGCCCGGTGCCTGCGGATTCGAACTCGAATGCGCCCGCACTGCTACCTTGCCCACTACCTGTTCTATAGCTTCCACCGACAAGCCTCCCTTTCTATATACCACCGGCAACTGGCCTTCCGGAAACCCTACAATCGTACTCTCCAACCCAACCCGGCACGGCCCTCCGTCGAGAATGTACGGAATCTTATCCCCCAACTGAGCCTCCACGTGCGCGGCGGTGGTCGGACTGATATACCCAAACGGATTGGCACTCGGCGCCGCCAACGGAAATTCCAGCGCCTGCAACAAAGCTTGCGCTACCGGATGCGCCGGTATCCGAAGCGCTACCCACGCCGACCCCGCTGTCACTAAATCGGGAATCCGGTCGCACTTGGGCAACAACAGCGTCAATGGCCCCGGCATAAACTGCTCAGCCAACTGCCTGGCCTTCTCCGGAATATCCGTGGCCAGTGCCCACAAAGCCTCCACCCCACCGGCATGCACAATGAGCGGATCAAAAACCGGCCGCTGCTTAACGGAAAATATCTCCGCCACCGCTTTCTCCGAAAACGCATTCCCCGCCAACCCATATACCGTCTCCGTAGGGATGGCCACCAATGCCTCCTCCCGCAATAAACGAGCCGCATACGCGATATCTGTTCCTATCATACTCCTGCTCTTTCTGGCTCCAACCGATTAATCATCATACGGAAACCCAACAATGCCAACAGCGCAATGCCACCCAGCATCCACCATACCACCTCGTACCCATACCGCCCTGCTACCTGCAATCCCAACGAGGGGGCAATGATATGCGCCAACGAAAACGACGCCGAATACAACGCCATATAAGACCCCCTCGACCACGGACTGCTGCGCTGCTGCGCCACCGCATTGGCAAAGGGCAAACTGAATATCTCTCCCAGCGTCACCAATACAATCGATACCCAGGGAATCAATGCCCAGATTCCTACTAAAGCATATACGACATACGAAATGCCAATGAACACCGACCCAATCTGCAAAATCGCCAGCTTGCGAAAACGCCCCTCCATCCGCTTGATAATCGGCATTTCCGCCAATACGATAATCAGCCCGTTCAAAGCCAGCAAGGTGCCTATAGTGGATTCACTCCAGTGAAATACTTCCCGCAAATAAACCGGCACGACATAGAAAAATTGCATGAACGCTACCGCCAGCCATACCACCAGACCCAGAAAAACCAAATACCGCCCGTCGCGAAAAGCCGCCAACCGACCCGACCGCACGTCCGACGTACGATCCTCCGCAACCACCACCTCCTCCACCGGCTTTAGCAACCGCCAAAATACAATGGCAGCCAGCCAACAGGTCACCGCATCCACTACAAACAACCACGTAAACCCCAGGTAGTGCGCCAGCCAGCCTCCTAGCGCCGGACCAATCGAAAACCCAAGGTTAATCGCCATCCGGTTTAGCGAGAGAGAACGCGTTAGACTCGACGGGGTCGAATACACCAAAATGGCTACCTGGTTTGCCGGCCTAAATGATTCCGCTACCATCGCCAATAACAACACCGATACGCAAAATCCCACGTAATCCGTCACCTGGGAAAGCAACAGAAACCCCAAGCCCGTAAAAACCAGGGACCAAAGCTGTACCCAATAGTAACTAAACCGATCCGATAGGTATCCCCCACTCAGACTGCCCACCACCGAACCTACGCCAAAACAACTCAACGCTACCCCCGCCTGCACTTTGCTGAACCCCAGTTCCTGCGTCAGATATACCGCCATAAACGGTACTACCATCGCCCCGCTCCGGTTCACCAACATCACCAGCGACAGCATCCAAACGTCTCTGGTTAGTCCCTGAAATGACCTGAAATAGGATGTAAGCGCGCGTGTAAGCAGCATTTTCGTATTGGATAGTGCGGCGCAAAGCTACATCAATTCCACTTCGAAAAAGAAGCAAAACCAAAAGGCTGAACAGAAAAGCTCCTTCTCCCCCACTCCGGGTTATTGCCCCAGATGGTCTTTCGGACGCGGTATCAAAAACAAACTCCGCTGCCGGCCATCGATGTATTGCATTTTCTCCCCATCATACCAGGCGTCTTCCTCCATCATAATACGCACCTCCTTTTGCCACTCCGCCAAATACACCCTGTTGTTCAGCTCAATCGAATACGCCGTGTATGGATGTACCGTATAATCTCCTGTACCCGGTACGCCCGACTGCATATCCCACATTCCAATGGCAGGGCCCGCCCCATGCCCGTGTACCCCAATCGGATGACTGTAAATACTGGGCTGCAAGCCCTCCGCCCGCGCCTGTTGGAGCGTCTGTGCCAGCATCTCATTGCCGCTCCGCCCACTGCGGAAGGTGCTCGTCAGGATATCCATCAGCCGCAGGCATTTGGAAAAAGCATCCTCCAGATAAGCCGGCGCCCGGGTCTCCCCCGACCGAAGGACGTAGGCGTTTTCCTGCGTATCGGTATTCAATCCCAAATAGGTGATTCCAAAATCTACATGCAATAAATCCCCAGGCTGTATGACATCCGCCACCGGACGTTGGGCAAAACTGCGGTTCTGCTCCTGTGCAGCCGGCGATGCCCGCTGTATGTCCACCGTGGGATGAAACCAGGACTCCAAACCCAGTTCCCGCACGCGCTCCCTATAAAACCACACCACCTCCTCGGTAGTAGTCACCCCGGGCTGAATTACTTTTTCTGAAAAGCCTTCCGCTATAATCTCATGTGCCAGCCGACAAATCATCGGGTACACCGCCATCTCCGAAGGCGTCCGGGTCTCCAACCAGCCCACCGCCAGCTTCTCAGCGGATACCAGACGCCGCTCCAGACTCTCCGGCAACGCTTCCCGCAACTTTTCGTGATGGAATGCCGACAACCCATCCGCATGCCCAAACAGCGGCGACTGGTTGATCGCTATCTTTCGGGGGTTCCGGGCGGCAATCAGCTCCGCCAGCCGCTTAAACTGGTCGGGCTGGCTCTCCGGATCCCAGGCTTTTTTAAACACCTCCCCGACATCGTACCGCGCACACGCCAGCGTCTCCAGGCTGTCGCCACGGTCATAAACCAACAGCATCGTCGTGCGGCGAGCCGACAACCAGGTCGCCGGCAACATCGTACGCAACACCGGATCCTCGTTGTACTCCCGCGCTATAATCAACCACATATCGATGCCTTCACGCCGCATCAGACCGGGAAGCACCGTGGTCATGCGCTCTTTCAACCAGGCATCCTGTACCTTGGCCTGCGACTGCAAAGATAATACGTGGGGCATCTGTGCTTCCACACACACCGCATATCCCACCAAAAAGAGGATAATCATTGTTTTCAACTGCATGGCTTTCCTGTTTGTTCCACCCGAAAGGTAAGCCAAAATCAGCAGTACAAAAAAAAATACGTTTACCACCCCGATCGCATCGGGTTGCCTTGATGCGGTCGGGGTAGTAAACGTATTTCTCTTATGCTATGCAGCGTGTACTCAACGCTGCAACACGACCCGCGTGGATTGAACGATGCCGTCCACCTCCAGGCGCAGGAAATAGACCCCCGACGGGAGCGCACCGGCATCCGTACTTCCATTCCAGAGGTAGGTATTCTCTCCAGGCTGCACCCGCACCATCCACTGGCCACGCAGCGCTCCTAATGCATCTACTACGACCAGCCGCGCTTCTCCGGCAGCCGCCGCCGTAAACTGTACCGCACTTTCTATCCCAAACGGGTTGGGCGACACACTGAACCGCCGGATAAGTACCGGAGCGGTCGAACCCAACTCCGGAAACCGGAATGGCTGCGGCCATTCAATCGTACCTACCTGGGCGTTCGTAGCGAAGTATAGCTGTTCGTTGAGCGACCGCTCCGCCGCCCCGTCAAACAATCGAAAATCGAGCAACTCGCCGGGCGCGTTGGCATAAATGGTCAGGAAGAATACGTGCATTCCAAAATCTTCCACATACACCGACCGCGCACTACCCCGCAATACTCCGTTGACAAAAGCCCCCAGCTCGTACCCTTCCTCGGTGCTGTTCCGGTCGCCCGCATAGAATGCACCCACCAGCGTCATCGAATACTCATAAGCCGCCGGCTTGGCTTTCCAATGGGTGCCCAGACCGCGTACCTGCGCGGGTACCTCCTCCCGAACATCGCTCTTTTCAAGCAGGCCCGGATCGTCCAGGCTACTCTGAACCGGATACCGCAAGGTGCCCGCATTCGAAATTTTTAGCAGATATCCCTCCGGAGCCTGCAGGTATTCCAGGTTGCCAATCCACCCGTAGCCGGCTACATATTGCGCAAACCCCGACTGCCCTTTGATGACGTCTCCGTTCAATGGAGTCAAGCTGCCCAACGCGGTACTGACCGGCAACCCCTGCTGCGGCAGATAGCCTATCCAGTTCCAGCCTACCGTCACCGGAATCCCCGTAGTTACGACATTAATAGGCATACCCAGCATGGAAATGGTATCCTGTACATCCGCCCGGTACTGGTACATCTTTTTATTGGAAATAACCGGTAATGACCCAATCCATTCCTGTGTCTCAGTAAAATACTGGCTGAACCCGGTCTGCCCTTTTACGAAATCATTTTCCGGATGGCGCAAGCTTTGCAACACCGTATTGATGGTCGAATCCGAGAACGCGAGGTTGAACGAAATCCAGTTCCAGCCTTCATTCAGCTCAATCTTGCGCAACACCATATTGTTGGTGTGTATCACGGTAGGACTCAGGGGCGAGCCAACCAGGTCCTCACTTTCAAAGGTGAAGGTTTCAATCAGATTGCCATACACCAGACAAGCACTGGCATCCCAGATTCGAAGCTCAATAGCTTCCCCACTGAAATTGTTGGAATAAATGGTCAAAAACGCCATCCATTTTTGCAGTGCCGGCAGGTAGCGAACTTTAGCAACACCCCGGCATTCCCCGTTTATAAACGCCGCGACACAATCTTCTCGGTCGGCCGACAGGCTCCCCTCAATATTGAGCTGTAGCGACATATTCATCGAATAAGAATACGCGGAGGGGCGCACCGTCCATTCCGGAGCCGGGCAATTGACCCGTGCATCGATAACCAAGGGTTCTGCCCCCAGCGCACCGTCGGCATAAATGGTGTCCTTATAGATTCCCAGTGCCATGGTACTGTCAAACTCAAAGTTGATCGTCTGTACTACCCCGGGGGCGAGAATCGCCTGCTGCGGATATGCCCGCACCCAGGAAGGCACCCCTTCCAGGGTATAATCAAGTGCCTGCCCGCCCGTATTTTCCAGCTTGCGGGTCAGCGTAACTACCTCCGATTCCTTCTTCATCATATCGATATCTCCACCCACCCAGCGCAAGGGATTCCGATCTACAAAGAACTCCCATTTTTTCTCTGCAAAATTATTGCCGGCGAGGTCTTTGATATTATTCACCTGTACCCGCAGGATCTTGTTTTCCATGTATCGGTTGGGCACATTGGGCACAATGGTGATTTTATCCCCGCTACATGTAATGACCGCATCAATCAGCTCACCGGTTTCGCTATTGTACAGGCCAACGTTGTTGTTGTTGAAAAAATCGGCCTGAATAATCTGGTCGCAGCGGATGGGTTCTGTGAAGGTAATACTGATTTCATCCCCTTGTGAAAGCACCCCATCAGCGGGTTGCGGGGTACCAAAAATCTCCGGTGCGGTACGCTCAATTTTACCTTTGATAACCGCCGATATCCCGGGGTTCAACGCGCCGCTGTAACACTGGGTCACTGCTCGGATTTCGTATAATCCATCTTTCAGGCTGGAGATGTCCCAGGCTTGTAAAGTGAAAACATCTCCCAGTTGATCCACCGGAATTTCGGCTATATTTATCCAGCTTCCGTCGCCCTGGGAACGCCGAAACTGCACCCGAATCAGCTCCAAATCCGGGTCTTCGGTGTCGTACCCGTTCAGGGTAATATTGAGGAGGTTACCCGAAGCGGGGGTCAGTACCCAGTCTTGCAAGGGAAACCCGATGTCCACCGGGCTACACGGCTCGAGGAAATAGACATCCAGCTCTACTTCCTTATAAAACTTGGGGTCTATCCCCTCCCGCGGTAGCCCCAGGGCAATGGCACGGTCAAACTCACAACCAGACCGGGCAGCCACTCGGAGGTTTTCATAGACATATTCCGTAGGCCCCTTGGAGATGGCAATAGTCAGCGGAAGTCCTACATTGGGCTTGATTTGATACAATACAGCACCACTTAAATCTACCCCATTGGCAGCCAGGGCCGCACCATTCGGGTTACTTTCCGGAACCATTTCCAGGAAGTAAAAGCCGGTCTCCCCAGACGGCGAAGTATTGCCCATCGTGAGCTGGAATGTAGCGACGTCGTTCTCCGGAATATTGACCGCCACTTTCTTATCCACCGTAATCTGTACTTCCTCGCGCGGTTGGGTAAGCGGCTCATACGGGCAGGCCGACTGGCCACTCACTGTCTCAAACACCGGGGTGCCGTAGTATTTATCCTTCTTGATATTGACCGTAAAGTTGTCGCGCAGATCATTGTCAGACAGGACAAAGCCGACGGTGCGCGACGAGGCATTGGTATTAGACGACGACTTGGTTTCTTCCATGGAAAAATTCATGGAGAGACCGGCTACTACGCCAATACCATTGACCGTAGCTCCAAATTCAGCAGCGAAGCCCGAACTAAATCCCTGTGTCCACTCATGGGTGGTCGTTTTGCTTACATCTGTCGTCTCCGACTCCTCATAGACAACCCCTGCGTCAAAAGACAGGTTTTTGGCAAATACGGCTTCCTTTTTCTGCTTTTTATTCAGTTCGAGGATTCCCTGCCAGGCTTTTACGCTGGCTGTATCTCCGATGAGGGTGAGCGCGGGTATGACGTTGGTCAGAATATGGTATTCCGAATAAACAAACGTAGTGGCAAATCCCTGTGGAAAAACGAAGAGGCCCTTATCCAGCACAAACGCACAGTTGGCGGTGTCGTACAACAGCTCATCTGTGATGCCGTACAGGAAGTTCATAGCGCCCCCGACATATACGTCGCCACCCATTTCACTCCCCACGATGATCTCGTTGTCGCTGGTGGAAATAGTTTTGGTCGCTGTGATACAGGTTTCCATTTCGTTGGATTCGAAGCTGGTCAGGCTACCGCTCAGACTCAGTCCGAGATCGGCGGTTACATCTACTTGTAGGGAGGTGGCGAAAAAGGGGCTTCCCATTTCTGTTTCGATATCTGGCCCCATTGAAACGGTAACGTGTGCTTCGGCATCGAGTGTACTGGAAGCACCCACCGACCAAGTCTGGCACGTTGTCTCTCCTGCTTCCATGAAAGAATAGGACGCATCGCCGGGTGGGTCGCGCAGAATGAGCATTGGAATACTGGGCGACGTGGACGTAAACGTCGTTTGCCGAGGTCTGCGTCCGAGTACCACCGCACTGATAGAAGCACTGGCCTGCTCATCGTGGGCCTTTGCTGTCACCTGGAGGTACTTAAGGTAAGGCGCGACGATGTTGGGTTCTTCGACGCGGAAGGTGTGCACCAGGCTTCCTGCCGTCATCGTGGTATCGAATTGTCCCAGATGGGCAATGTCGTTGTTGATGGTGAGTGCTGCGGTATCCAGGTAGCACCTGCCCCCATCGTATTCTTCATACACTTTGATGGTCGTCTTCGTTTTTTGCAGCATGGTGAGCATAGGATCCCCGCATTCGTTGGTATCCAGCGGACTCAACTCTACGTTAGGTGGTGCCAGGTAGATAAAATCAATGGTGTCGTTTTCCATTTTCAGGTCGAGTACGGAACCGCCTTTATTCTGGAAAAAATTGTAGATAACCGGATTCGAGTGTTCGATAACGGAGACGGTCACCGAATCGGGTGGTACGCCGTCGAAGGTGAATTTGCCATTGGCGGGCAACTGGATGACTTGTTCGTAGCATCCGTTTAAGGTCGCTACTTTAACTTTGGCAATGGCGCCGTCCGGAATCACCGACTTGCGGCAATGCCCACCCGCTACCTGCCCTACGACTTTGCGCTTGACCTGGTTGCGGAACAGGATGCCCGACACGGGAGTTGCTGCGCTTGGAATCTCCCAGAAAGCGGGATAAAACGTATGCTTTTCAAACTTAGGCGTCAGTACCACCTTGGCACCGGGTTCAAAATCGGCGCTGAACTTCCCTTCCGCGTCGGTGAAAATCTGGGGTACAAATGATTTTCCATTGACGAGGATTTCCACTTTTGCCTGGAAACAGTCGGTATTTTCAAAGCGCACATACCCACTGACCGGGATGGTACTCTGATCGGTAAAGTCCACCTGATCCGTACTCGTATTGCTTGGATTGAGACTAACCAGCCGGGAAGCAGGGGTAAAATCGTGGGGCAATGTTTTGGAAATCGCTGCGACCGTGCTCCACTGTGCGCCGTGTGTAGCGCCTGCACCGGTGAGTGCCGGTCCCATATCATGCAGGATGGTATCCATCCCTTCATTGAGGTTGAAATAGACGAGCAAGCTGCCGTTGGTAACTCCGGTACCGATATTGGCGTATTCCTGGATTTTATACAGCGGAAGCAGCTCTTTGAAAAAAGCAACCTCATCGATTAGTCCGGTGAAAAAATCCTGGTGATCTGTCGCACCGGAAGCACGGGCACCGAGTTTCCAGGGCAATCCCTCCCATTCGGTAGCGCCAAAAGACTGGGTGCTGAGCAGGGTGCCATTTTTATAGCCGGTTACTTCCAGGCTGCTGCCGCTCTTTTTCATGACCAGTGCAATATGGTGGAAGCCCATCCCAATTGCGCCAAAGGTCTGCGTGGTGTTGCCGATGGTAAGTTCGAGGTTTCCGGCATTCAGACAGAGCAAGAGCTGGTTGTTGCCGGAGGCATCTGCTTTGCTCAACAACACCTGCTTACCACTAAAATCAAACGGTTTGACCGTAACGGTAATCGAGGCGCTATCTGGCAGGGCGAAGCTTGTCAAATCGGCATAATCGGCGTTACTGGCATTGAACTCCAGCGATTGGTTGAAGTAAAAATCTTTTGACGGTATCGCCTTAAAGGTATTGCCTGCCCCGTAGTTGACCCCTTCTATTTTGTAATACCCCGTTTCATCTGAAATCCCGGCGTTCACGACATTGGGTCGGTCGGTAGTCCATTCGGCTCCACAGAAATACATTTTCAGCTTGTTGTCTGATAGGTCGAATCCTTTGCTTCCGGTTCCCTCATCGAATTTCCAGTAGGCCTCCAGACCAGGGGTACTCGCGCTGGCGGTTTTGTTCATGAGCATCTGGATTTCCGTCTGGGGCAACTGGCGGGAGAAAACCCGCACTTCATCTATTTTCCCATTGAAAAATCCACCGTCATCGCCCCGTTTACCTAAAAATAAAACGGCAGAATCCGCCACGCAGGCTCCTACCCGGGTATCTACGAGTTCTCCATCCACATAAAGCAACAGGGAGGAGCCATTGTAGCTAGCGGCCACGTTATGCCATTCGGAAGCTTTTGCTGTGGGAAATACATAGCTCGTCGTGGTACTTGACCCGATCCCTCCTCCGATACTGAACGCGACGCCCTTCCCCTGGGCAGCCGGGAGGGTATGAAGCCACCAGTTTTTTTCGAGCTGACTGCCCAGATCCAGGATTCCGGCGCGATTGTTTCCATCCCCCAGGCGCACCCAGGCGGAAACGGTAAATTCCTCGGTCGGAAAGGCCGTACTATACTCCGCAAAAGCATTACCCAGTGCATTGAAGCTCACGGCACTTCCGAGCGTAGGCGTGAGGGTAACTACCGCTCCCACCACCGGATTGCCGCTGAAGGTCGTCACCTGTCCCAACACGACACCATTGGGATTCAGAAATCCCAGCGCGCTGCCTCTAAATCCTTCGCCAAACTGGCTTACGCCAGCTACCTCATAGGTATAAAACTGCCCCGCCAGGACATTGAAGTCAAGGAAGGATTTCACTTCCCCTCCGACCGTTGCCAGTAGCGCGCCGTTGCGGTAAATATTGAACGAACTGGAGGCCGGACTGAGCGGATCCGCTGACCAGTTGACCTGGATTCGATCGGGTAGGTCGCCTTCGGTGGCACGCACTGCGGGCGCAGCGGGAGACTGTAGGAAGCGCGTCCAGAAACCAAGGGAACCACTGTAGTCTCCCCCCAGGAAGTCATTGCCAACGACAGGCTGGCCTACCGTGAAGTTGGAGCGGGTAACCGTATTTCGTCCGTTCGACACGCTGCCATAATTGAAAAACACTTCCCCGCTAATGACATTTTTTGAACTAACCTGTACGCAATTAGTGGATACGGTGGCATTCAGACCCGGACAATCAAATTCAATGAGGATGCCGTTGCAGTTGTTGTCCACCGAATCGCAGTTTTCACTCGCGCCGGGATGAATCGCAGGGTCGTTGTCGTTGCAGTCTCCCCCAAGTGTCGTCAGTCCGGGAATGGGGGTACTACAAGAATAGGTCGGCTGAAATTTATCGCCGTACTGATCCCCATCTGCATCGGGATAGTAGGCCGTGCTTTTTTGAAGGGTGACGACTACGCTGGAGGTGTCTGAGCATCCGTTATCGCTGGCGATTAGGGTATAGGTGCCGCTCGTTGTGACCGTAATCTGGGTACTTGTAGCCGCGGTGGACCATTGGTAGGTGCTGCCACCCGACGCACTGAGTACCGTACTGCCACATCCACTCAGCGAACCGCTGATAGCGGCATCGACCTGGGTGATACTCACCGTTTTGGAAGCGGTCGCACTGCAACCGGCATTGCTGACCGTGACGGTGTAGGTGCCACTCGAGAAAACGCCGGCAGAGGCACCCGTAGCACCGGTTGACCACTGATAGGTGTTCCCACCGGATGCGGTGAGGGTCACCGATTGGCAGCCCGATGCAGAACCGCTGATTTGTGCCGTGGGTGCACTACCCAAAATCACTACCTCGGAGGCTGTTTGGCTCAATCCGGCTCCGTTTGTCACCGTGAGCGTATAGGTGCCCGAGCTACTGGCTGTAATACTTTTGGTACTGCCCGATCCGGGCGACCAGCTATACGTGTTATAATCCAGCGAAGCACCGGAAGAAGCGACCCGCCCTAACTGGGTGCCCTGAAAACTACCCAGATTGCCCGTGCCGGACAAATCACCTACGGTGCTGCCCTCCCGTTCGTCAAAGGAGTAGTAGCCCACCAGTCCCGTTTGGGCGGCGATTCCTTTGTTCATGTTGGCGGAGATCTGTGCCTGGGTGCGCGTCGTATTCCAGACCCGCACCTCATCGATTTTTCCGTTGAACAGCCAATCGCCCAACACAGGCCCCATCGTACCAATGGTGAGGGGCTGGCCGGAGTTGGCTAGGGTCATGGAAGCGAAGGTCGATTGTCCTACCTGCGTACCGTTGAGGTATATCGTCATCGACGTACCGTTGAATACCCCCGCGATATGGCTCCAGGTATTGAGGGGCACTGTGCCGGAGGAGACCGCTGCCTGGTTGGAGCTGCCGTTGTTCAGCATCCCAAACAGCTTGCCGTCGGGCAGGATACCAATGGCATAGCCGATGCCGGCATCCCTATTTTTTGACACCACGCCATTGCCGTAGTTGTTGGCATTGGTGGCATAATTGCTCGGGTTAATCCAGGCTTCCAGGGTGAAGGCGTTGGTGAAATCCAGGGAGCTGGCATCGGGCACACTGACGTAGCCGGCGTTGGAGGCACTGGTTCCACTGACGCTCAGCGCTCCTCCCGCTGCACCCGAGGCGGTGAGGGTGGTACTTCCCGGCCCCGTACAGCTTATCGTACCCCCACTGATGGAGGGGGTAGGTACAGCCGGTGCTACCGGGGTCTGTGCTACCCAATTGGAGGTCGTGCCGCTGAGGGTAAAATTATTGAGGGTAGCATGCCGCCCGTTTCCACTCTGGTCGCTCAGGGTGGCGTTGTTGGAGTTGTTAAACGAGTAATACGCCAATAACCCCGTCTGCGTGCCCTGAAGCTCGCGGTGCATGCGCTGAACAATCTCCCCTTTCGACAATGCCCGGTTCCAGATACGCGCTTCGTCCATGGCGCCTTTGAAATGGCGATCGGAAACCGCCGGATCAAAACCCAGTATAAGAGAGGAAGATAGCGTAATCGCGCTGTGTGCGGCGGTGTTAACGGCAGCCACCCCATTTACATATAACGTAGCTTTACTCGCCTCGACGACCAATACAATATGTGACCATTGACCGGAAGGCACCGTAAGCCCGGAATTCCAATCAAAATACTGGTTGTTCCACATATAGCTGGCGCTGTTGTTGGCTCCAAATAAAAGACCTGATCCAACCTGCGAACCACCTTCCCGCACAAGAGCTATTCCGGTAAAGGTAGTCTGAATCCCATCCGGTTTCAGCCAGGTTTCGATGGTAAAGGTATTGGTATTAATTCCCAGTGCGGCGTTGGTACTGACATAGTCATCTACCCCGTCAAAAGCCAGGGCGGTAGCCATAGGAAGCTGGATGGTGGTCTGATACCCACTGGCTGCATCCCGCAGCTTACCATCAGCGATCCGGTTGGAGTAGATTTGGGTGCCGAACCCGTCTTTAAGCACGAGCTGGAGGTTGTTGCTCCGTTCCGCACAGCAAGCTTGCGTGCGGTTGACGATTTCCACGCTGCTCAGCGCATAGACGGCACCGAGATCGACTTCCATCCATTGATTGGCTATACACTCTGTGTGCGTAATGGTTGTAGTACTGCCGTCCACCAGGTTGGATGCTTTCGCCACATCCAAATTACCGAAGATAGTGGAGGCCGTCACCGTTTTGCCGAGCGCCACATTAGTCCCATTGTGGATTGCCCGAAGCTCCGAGAGGTTGAAGCAATCGTTTTCGTTATTGAGAATGCGGATATAGCGCGCACTTACCTGTGCTAGGACTGTGCCTGGAATCAGCATCCCTGCGCACAGCCAGAAAAGGATAATTTGTTTCATTACTGGCAACATGTAGGTTTTGAAAAACAGTACTCAATGCACGGTGAGCTTGCGCTCCAATGCCTGCAACCGGGCTTCAACCCGGGCATCGGCTGCTCTAAGTTCTGTGTTTTCGGCCCGAAGCGTATCGACATCGCTCTTCAGCGCGGCGTTCTCTTTGCGCAACGCTTCTACCTGCCGCGCCAGCTCCTGGGTAGCCGATACGTTGAGGGTATGAATTTTGTCGTAGTCCACCCGCCGGAAATCGTTGACTACCTTGCCAAACACAAACGCTTTCTCTGAGGGGGATTCGCCTTTCCAGCCTGTCACTGTGAAGGAAGTGCTGCTCGTTACCTTTACCACCTCATACTCCCCTTCCGACTCTTTTTCGGTGATGATTTTTACGCGGTCACCGGCAACGAGGGCATGAGGCTTCTCCATTTGAAAAATAGCTTCTTCCCCGCTTACCTGTAAGCCAACTGGCTGGGCGTAGATGTCAGGCAAATTGCCTTGGGTGCGGGTTACCGCTTGGGGAAAAACTTTTTCTACCTGCTGTGCGATGAAGCCTTTTTCTACCTTGTTTCCAAATGTGATAGTATCAACCTGTCTATAGTCCGTCACTTCCAAACCCAGTAGGGTAGCCAGGTCACGCACCCCGTTGCTCAACGTCAGGTCTTTTTTGACTCGGGCATCAGATTTTATAAAGTAACCGGTAGCAGCAATCATTTTATCGGATAAAATCCCGATATTATCGTACGTCCTATCAACATCATATTTAAACCCACCACCAGAGGTTGCCCACCCGGCATTATCAACTCGGTTTACTGAGCTAAGAAAAATGCTATTGCCATTTGGAATATACAACCCCTTCTTGAACTCTGTCCAGCCATCCCCCCGGCACACAATGTGTGCGTCACCCGCGCGGTATAATTTCAGGTCAACGTTTGTGGGTGTAGTCACGTCGCCGTTACCGACTACAATCCTGCCTCCAAACTCGCCACTCCCCGTCATATACAAATTTCCGCCACCGCTCAAATCTCCTGAAGCATACATCCGGCCACTGACTATAAACCCTTGAGGATCCGTATAGGCTTTCAAACTCCCTCCCTCATAGAGGTGTACCCGGGCTGCCGTTAAATTCATGCCTCCAGGGGAATTAAATGTCGTCGTACCATCACCAGCTTGTGTGATTCCTCCCAGTTTATCGCCGGAGCGTATCCAGAAGTAAGCTGCTTTATCTCCGGGCGCGGTGAGGAGCATTTTACCGTCGCCCGTACCCCCGCTCACCGTCAGCTGGGTATTCGGGTCGGGGCTCGTGGTACCGGCTCCAATGGCACCGGAAGAGGGAAATACATTGGATGTTCCCACCAGCGACAGCGCGTAGGGGGAAGACGATAGTTTGGCGCGGGGTATCCATTCTGCACCGCCATCAATACCTACACCGAGGTAATACACCCGGTCAAAAGCGGCATTCAGCGGATTGGATGCCCCTAATAAAGCACTGTACACGCCCCCACTCACCTGAATCGCATCCTGGGTTTCTGTCCAGACCGGGGTGCCTCCACTCTCCGTAGTGTACAAACTAAACTTAAAACTATACTTTCCATTGGATACCGCGGTTCCGTCGGAGTTTTTCACTGTACCCTGCACACTCAGGGTCGCCTGTGCCAGCATGCTGCCGGTAATGCAGAGTAGCACAATAAAAGTGAGTAGTGCCTTCTTTTTCATGTAGTATGATTTTGTTATTAGTTGGTTATTTATTGCTGCTATTCGCTTCAGGACACTGGAATCGCCGTCTGTCCAGCCCAAAATGCCTTTTGGTATAAGCTCTTTTTTGTTTTCAAAGGCCTAGGGCTACCCAGGCTATTCCAGCAGCAGGCAACGGGTAAGCTGTTGGCTGCCGTATTGCAGGGTATAGAAATAGACACCCGGCTCTCCGAGCTGCCGGCTCCGAAGCACCAGTTCCTGATTTCCGGCGGAATGCCATCCTTCGTGACTCCAGACCAGTCGGCCCAGTACGTCGTGTACCTGCAGCCGCACCTCTCCGGCTTCGGGAAGAGCAAAAGCAATACGCGTATCTTCCCGAAAGGGGTTCGGCTGGTTTTGTGCCAGGTACAGGGTGGACGAGGCGGGTGCAGCAGGGGGGATATATGCGAGCCGTACCCCGCCAGCTACTCCGCTGGAAGAATAACTCTCTACCGGGGTTAGGCGGCTATTGAGTTGGATTGCTTCAGCTACCGATATTGGTTTTAGCGCCTGAATCGAGAGGCGGAATAAAGGCAATACGCCCGCTGGCATCCCTTCCGGACTGCCGATGGCATCCCAGGAGCCGGTGACGAACCCATCCTCCGCAAAAACCCCCAGGTGATTGGCGGCCATAGCCAATGGCTCTACCGATTCCACGGCGACAGCACTAGGGTCGGCCTGTAGCGTAAACTGGAATCCCTCCACGCCGCGCAAATCCCCGCGGATTTCCACGGCATAGCGTTCGCCTGCTTGCATCGACCGAGCATCCGTTTCGAGAACCAGATCGGCTCCGGGCTGGGAGCTTCCTTGTATGCGGAGGTCGCCCCGGGCATTGCCGTTTACATCGCCTGTCTTTACCGCGACAAACCCAATCTGCGGTATCTGTTGCACCAGGCTATCGATACGTACCGCCTCCGGGAAAGCATCCTTCCAGGGATTGTCGGGGTGCTTAAATGAAAAGGAAGCGTCCACAAAACGCCAGCTTGGGTTGCCCGGGAAACGCCCCGTCAGGTTTAATATCAGTCGGCGCATCTGGATGATATCCATGGTGGTGATGGATCCGGAGTTGTTTACATCCGCGGCAATCAGCCGATAAGGGCTATCGAGTACCTTGCGGCCCAGAATATGCTGGGTTACCTGAATCAGGTCAATCGTGGATACCCCGTTTTGCGCCTGCCGGTCCAAAAAGGGGGTCACGGTATAAGCAGCGCCCTGATTCAATCCAAAAAAGCGGAAGTGGCCGGTAGAATCGGTTTCTCCTGCCAGGTTCATCCCGCCGCTTAGGCTCAGCTCCACCCCTTCCAGCTTTTCTCCGGAAAGCGTCTGTATGCGCCCTCCTATTTGGCTGAAGGAAGGGTTGACAGCGGTACACTGCCCTTCGGCTGCCCGCAGCGAAACATACGTTTCGCACCACGACCAGTTGCCCGCGCCGTCGCGGGCATATAGGCGTAGCCGAAGCAACCGCGCAGTATCGCCCTGCATATCCCGACAGTCAAAAGCGACGGATACGGAAGGCTGTATCGGAATGCCCGCAGCATCCAGCCCGTCGGCAAATCCGAACCGACCGTCGGCATTGGCATCTTTTACCAGGAAATAGGCTTCCGGACGGATAATCCGCCGGCCACTCACATCCTGAATCTGCCCGTTGCAATCGAAAATATCGGAACCTTTGACATCCGCAGCCCAGATGCGGGCATCCGGAGCCTCTGTCGCCGAACCTTTGCCCAGACTAATACTCAGGCCATTATTACACACCGGTGCCGATACGCCTGTGTCGGCCACCCGAAAAGGAATCGCCCTTTCGGCAGATATATTCCCACAGCCGTCGCGCACTCGAACAAGTAGGGTATATTCCCCCGCTGGATAGGTGCCATGGAGTTGCCACTGATTCGGCCGTTCCGGCTTTGTTTCCAGGATCACGCCGGATGCTGCTTCCCCCTCGCGGCGCAGCCGGGCATATTCGAGCTGCAACAAGGCCAGGGAAGTATCTGGCGCGGCCTGCCCGAAACAGGAGTCCCGGGCTGTTACGGTCAGATGGACGTCGGCCGAACAGGTGCTTTCATCCAGGGAGAATACCTGCGTTGCTGCTTCATCCACCACTGGTGCGACATCATCGCGCACGTTGATATACTGGGTATAGGTCCACGCGAAGCGTTCGCTGCCCGCATTCGGACACAGGGGCTGGCTGCTCAGATTGGGGATTATATCATCCGCAGAGACCAGGCCTGGCCCGCCGTTGTATGACTGCCCGTTCCATACCAAGGTACCGGGCTGGTCTTCGTAGTATATTTCTTCTGTACCATCACCGTCGGCATCACGCACCAGCAGGTTCACCCCGTTTGTACCGTTAGCACCGGGGTCGCGGGGTATCTCGATAGCCCAGGTGGATGGTTCTCCACAGGCTTCGTCGTACTGGCACCAGTTGACTACGGTGAAGGTCCGGTGAATCGTATAGCAATGGTCAGCCGCCGGGGCTTGGTAGCGTTTGTCGGAGACATACACCGCCAGGGCATCGCAGCCCAGCTCCCCTCCGTCGGCGACATTAGCGGTATCCGATGGGCTACTGCAATACATCTGCACATCGGCGGGAAACCGCAGGGTATAGGCGTGTACCGCTTGTACCGCTACCTCTGTTTTTCCCAGTTTTCGCGGAGCCTGGCCGGGGAGGTGTACGGTGTACTCCAGGGCGACCACTCCCGACTGGCAGTGCAGATCGGGTCTTACCTGCACGTCCACCTGGCTGCTTCGGCAACCTGCCCCTTTTAGCAGCGCGAAGCCGGTCAGCCCCTGTGCTTTAAAAATGTGATCTTCCAAAAAGTGGTAAGCAGGGCTATCTATCGCCAGCAGGCGTGTCTGGTTTAGCGAATCCACCAATGCGGCAGCGGTGCAGGCGATTAGCGCTCCACTTTGCGGCAGCGCATACTCCGGAGTAATTAAATCGTGGATTCGAATAAAGCTGGTAGCATACGAAAGGTTGCCCCCGCTGACTGCCGGATGGCCGGCAAAGCTGGGCGTGCTGCATCCGGCATCTAGTCGGGAATAGGTATCCATGACCCAAAGCTCTACCATCTGCACCCCGTCGAGGTCGGCACAGAACCATTCCACATAGTCCAGGGCGGGTGTCATCAGGCGGTCGGGATGGGTACTGGAGTATTCGAAACGCTCCATTACTTCTATCGTTGGCGTCAGTGGGTTATCGCCGATATAACCATCCTGGTTCCAGTCTTTGCCGTCGGCGACCGTTATCCGGCCGTCTCCGTCGCTGTCATAGCCGGCCGCCAGGAAAGCGGCTTCGGCCAATGGGTTAAACACTCGGCGCAAGCGTTTCCAGGCTACCCCTTGCTGGTCGTACGAACCTGCATCGAAATCCTTAACCAACACCCGGCCGTATGGGGTCCCTGCCCCGTCGGACAAAGTCAGGGAGAGGGTATCTCGGGCTTTGGCAACCGGCGCAGATGCATCCACTACGCTAAAGGGAAAGGAGATGGTATTTTGGTTGCCACATCCATCGCGGGCGGTGATGCGCAGCAGATGCCTGCCCACCGGCACCCCAGTAACAAAGCGCTGGCTTCCGTCCTGTACCGCCGGATAAGTCACCGGCCTCCAGGCACTTCCGGCCACTGGAATTCCTTGTACAAGGGAGTCGGTACAAGACCAGGTTTCCACGCTGAAATCCGACAAGGCACAGTTGTCGCGGATCCCCAGACCGAAAAAAACGCCCAGTCCTTCCAGGTCGGAGCGAAATATGGCTTTTCCTGTTACCGGACTTGCCTTCAGTACCGCCGGCGTGGTAATCGTATCAAAAATAGGCGCCGATCGATCCATCCAGATGAGGGCAACGGTGTCGAGTACCCTTAGGGCTGCCCGGCAGTCGTCTTGCAGTACCACCTGCACCTCGAGGCGCAGGCTGCCGTTGCATAGGGTAGCTGCGCCCATTACACGGGTTTGGAGGCTGTAGGCTTTATCCAGCAGTTCATCGGCACTGCCACCGGAGGAGGTCAGCGCTTCCGGGAAGAGTGCGTATTTGCGTGGGGTGCCGGTCGTTGGATTATTATACACATAGTACGCTTTGCGGAAAGCGGCGAGCATATCCTCGCGCGTGGCCCCTCCACAGGACTGCCCATTGAGAATCAGCTCTTTTTCCGGAATCTGGTTGACGGTCAGCTCGGGTCGGGACAGGTAAATTTCCTGTGTGACCGACTGGATGTTTCCGAAGCAGTCCCGTCCCTGATGCAGGCGGGTAATTTTTGCCCAGATACGTCGGTTATTGATTTGGCTGCAAGGGTAGAAAACGACCTGGTCGGTCACAGTGGTCGTCGTTTGGCAATCGCAGGTACCCGGTCGGGCTGAGCCATCGACGAACCGAACGCCCCCGGCATAATAGGGATACATAAGAGACCCGGGTACAGACGAGCTCCAGCTTTGTGGGTTCTGAAGGATAGCTGAAATATCCGGGCAGATAAAGGTATCGCGCCAGATTAGGCTGGATAGGTTGACCCGTTGGAAGCTCTGGCCGGGAAGGCCGTTGGCAGTACTTCCTGCAATGGGGCGGCGGCTGCGACCCCATATTTCGGCCACGGCAGGTCCGGTGATATCCACGGCGGTCACCTTACCCCGGCACTTCAGGTTGCCGGCGGCATCCAGTACGGCATAAGGCCAGGTGCCCGGGCAGTCGATTTGCGACTGGTTCAGCGGGTCGATATCATCTACGATGAGCAGCCCTCCCTCACAAGTAAGCACATCCCTGGGTTGAAGCATATAGGTACCGGAGGAGTCGAGCGACACCCGCACCTCGCTGCAACCACAGTACCCCAAGTCGCCCGAAAAGGGAAATACCGACAAGGTATCGCGCAACACTTCCGTGCAGCCCAGGCTATCCAGGAGGGTATAAGTGATAGCATATTTACCCCCTCCACTGATAGGAGGATAGATTTTTCCGTTGGTCACCCCTGTACCGGAAAATACCCCCCCGGTGGGTGTCTGGCCACCCAGGACGATGCTGTCCTGGAAAATCGTGGCGCTAGCCGGCAGGATATTCAGGGAAGGATACTCCACCTGGGTGCTGGTCTGTACGGAGCAGCCGGTTTCGGCATCGGATACAGTCAGTTGGTAGGTACCTGGCTGGGTAACGTAAATAGTGGCCAGGGTGGAGCCGGTACTCCAGGTGAAGGTAGGTCCTCCGGAGGCCCGTAGTTCGGCTTGTTTGCCGGGGCCACACAGGAAACCGCTGTTCCAGATATGTGCACTCAGTCCTTCCGTCATTTTGTCGAGCACATAGACCCGGAGGGCGAGGGTATCCCGGAAGTCCGACAAATCGCGTACTTCCAGCAGGACTTCGAAGAGGTTGTCGGCGTTTTGGTCGCTGGGCATTTCATAATCCGGTGGCATGACCCAGGTTAGGTTGCCGGTATGCTCCGCTATTTGAAACGCCGCCGCATCTGCCCCGCCGATGATAGCGTAGCGCAGTCGGAATTCGTCGATAAAATCATACGCGCTGGCCTGATACAGTGGCCGGCAGGCTCCTTCTACAAAGGTCACCGAATCGGCCGACTCGAAATAAGGGAAGCCGCTGGGGTCATCCCAGACCCGGTAGGCTACCAGGGCGGTATCGCGGTTATCTGTTCCGTAGCCACAATCCACGCCAATGACCTCCATTTTTTGGGTTCCCCGCCAGGTGCTGTCGCGAATGGCGACCTGAACTCTTCCGGCAGCACTGAGCTGAACTTGTAGCGGCAGCATGGGCGATATGACGTGTGGGGTGCTCAGGCTGCCCAGGGTTCCGCTGGACACAAAGTTGGTTCCCGACGGAATTTCGTAAACATGTCGGTTTATAGGGTCATAATAGCGGAATTCGATGGTGCCGGGGGCGCCGTTTTCGATATTCAAAAAGAACCAATACCTTCCCAGCACGAAGGTCGGCGTGGTGACCCCCCGCAGTTGGCCGCCAATGAAGGCGGCCAACTGGCTGGTAGGGCTTCCCAATTCAAGTCCATCATATTCAACAAAAGCAGTTACACTCATAGCCCCTGCCCCCGGAACGGGGGTTACCCAACCCGGGCTGGAGGAAGCGCCCCGAACGGGCAACTGCCGGACGTAATAGCGTCGGCAGGTATCTGCCGGGGTGGAGTACGCAGCTAAGTCGAGCGGTACAAACTGCTCGGAGGTATCGATTTCCTGCCAGGGCAAGGGGGCAAAAGCAATGGCGGTATAAGGCCGCACCGTAAAGCGGATAGCCACTGTATAGGTGTGTCCTACCACGCCGGTTTCAGTGGCCGTTACCCGTACCATTCCCGTACCGCTCCAGGTTGGGTTGAAGGGTGTTACGACCAGTATCCCGGAATCTTCCTGGATGAAGGCATCGAGGCCATAGTCAGCCTGGGCGCTCCAGATAATGCGGTCACTGTCGATTTGCTCCACCGAGTCCAGGATACTCAGCAACGGGAAGGGAACGCCTTTGAGTACTACCTGATCGACAGCGGGTTTGATCGACAGCGGATAATCATTCCAAAGCGCGAAGGCACCATGCCAGGGGTTGGCCACGCTGCCCTGCACGGTATTCCGGCTAAACACAAAAGGACGCGGATCGCGGTACACAAAGTCCACATCCGCATCGTAATAGCGGAAGTACATAGAGTCCAACTGCGCTCTATTGGAGTAGATATCCATGAAATACAGTCGCCTGCTGCCAAACTGAACCGGGTAGGCTACGCCCCGGCATTCATTTCCGGAGAAAATCCCCAGCACATTGGATGCATGGGTTGGAGTCTGCCCTGAAATATCTACTTCAATAACCGCATTCATGCTGTACAGATAAGAAGCGGAGTTCACTGTCCAGGCCGGTACCCCCATAGCGGAGGCGCCGGCTGGAAGCCAGATTCCGAGGATCCAGGCGAAAAGCTGCCAGCTGCGGTAGATGGGCAGGCAAAGGCTACCAGCATTCGTATTCCGAGTCATGCTTCCCATTTTCTTAGCGTTGTAAAATAACCCGGGCAGACTGCACGAGGCCGTCCACTTCCAGTCGGAGGAAATACACCCCTGAGGCAAGGGATGATCCCGCCGGGGTACTTCCATTCCAGCGGAATATATTTTCACCGGGTTGCACATCCAGTATCCATTGGCCGCGCAGGGCGCCGAGTGCGTCCACCACGCTCAGGCGAGCCTGTCCGATAGTTTCGGCGGTAAAAGACACGGTACTTTCCTGGCTGAATGGGTTGGGAGCTACGCTGAACTGCCGAACCAGTGTCAGCTCGGGCTGACCAGTGGTGACGGGCAGCGCAAAGGGCTGGGGCTTGGCAATCGTTCCCACCTGAGCATCGGCAGTGAAGTAGAGGGTTTCTCCCAGTGGCTGTTCCTTATCTCCGTTGTACAAGCGGAAATTCAGTAGTTCTCCGGCTTTGTTGGCATAGATGGTAAGGAAGAACAGATACGTATCCAACGCTTCGATGTATATCGACTGGGCACTTCCCCGCACTTCGCCTTTGACGAATGCGCCCAGTTCCAGGTCTTTGGATGTCATCCGCTCTCCGTTGGCATACAAGGCGCCGATCAGGGTCATGGAATGTTCGTAGCCTGCCGGATTCACCTGCCAATGGTTGCCTAATCCCCGTACGGCGCTGATATCCCGGTGGCTGCTTTTTTCCAGCAGGGCGGCGTCTTCCAGGCTACTACCCGGAATGGGATAGCGCAGGGTACCCGCGTTTGACATTTTCAGCAGGGCGGCGTCTTCCAGGCTACTACCCGGAATGGGATAGCGCAGGGTACCCGCGTTTGACATTTTCAGCAGGTAGCCTTCCGGGGCACGCAGGTAGTCCAGGTTACCTATCCAGCCGTAGCCCGCCACGTATTGGGCGAAGCCCGACTGGCCCTTGATGACATCGCCGTTGAGCGGGGTCAGGGTGCTCAATGCGGATCCGACTGTCATCGCTTGCTGAGGCAGGTATCCAATCCAGTTCCAGCCCACTGCAATCGGGATGGAGGTCGTATTCAGGTTGATGGGCATTCCCCGCATCGCCAGGGTATCGAGCACATCGGCGCGGTACTGATACATGGTTTTATTGGAGAGCGTAGGCAGCGAACCAATCCACTGGCTGGCTTCGCTGAAATACTGGCTAAACCCGCGCTGGCCTTTGATGAAGTCGTTTTCGGGATAGCGCAGGCTCTGCAACACCGTATTGATAGTAGAGTCCGGGAATCCGAGGTTGAAGGAAATCCAGTTCCAGCCTTCATTCAGCTCAATTTTGCGGAGCACCATATTGTTGGTATGCAGCACGGTGGGTGTGAGGGGGGAGCCAACCAGGTCTTCGCTTTCGAAGGTGAATGATTCGACTACATTGCCATATACCAGACAAGCGCTGGCATCCCAGATTCGGAGTTCAATAGCTTCCCCGCTAAAATTATTGGAATAGACGGTCAGAAAAGCCATCCATTTTTGCAGCGCCGGCTGATAGCGGACTTTGGCTACCCCCCGACATTCGCCGTTGATGAAGGCGGCGACACAATCCTCGCGGTCGGCCGACAAGCTGCCTTCGATATTGAGCTGCAGCGACATGTTCATGGAGTAGGAGAAGCTCGACGGCTTCACGGCCCAGTCCGGAGCTGGACAAAGCACCCGGGCGTCGATAATCAGCGGCTCTCTACCCAGCGCGACATCCGCAAACAGCGTATCGCTGTATATACCGAACACCATGGTACTGTCGAACTCAAAAGTAATTTCCTGCGCTACGCCCGGAGCCAGGGTTCCTTTCTGTGGGAACACACGCACCCAGGCGGGGACTTCGGGAATTTCGTAGTCCAGCGCTTGCCCTCCGGTATTCTCCAGCTTGCGTTTGAGGCTCACGAAGGCACTTTCCTGTTTCATCACATCGATGTGGCCACCCAGCCAACGAACGGGGTTGCGGTCCACGAAAAACTCCCATTTTTTCTCTAAAAAGGTATTTCCTGCGAGGTCTTTGATATTATTGACCTGGACCCGCATGTTTACGTTTTCTATGAACTTATTGGGGACATTGGGAACAATCGTGATTTTATCCCCTGAACAAGTGATGACTGCATCGATTAGCGCGCCTGTTTCAGCGTTGTACAAGCCTACGTTGTTGTTATTAAAAAAGTCGGCCTGAATAATCTGGTCGCATTTAATCGGCTCGTTGAACGTGATACTAATCTCGTCACCGTTGGATAGGACGCCATCAGCGGGTTCGGGTGTTCCGAAAATTTCTGGTGGTTCTCGCTCGATACGCCCTTTGACGATTCGGGAAATACCGGCATTCTGCCCGCCGATACACTGGGTTACTGCCCGCAGCTCGTAGGCCCCATCCTTGAGCCCGGTGGTATTCCACTCCACGATTTTAAATACATCGTTGTCTAATTGGGCTTTGGGCACTTCTGCGATATTAATCCAAGCCCCATCACCGCGGGTGCGTCGGTACTGTACCCGAATCAATTCCAGATCCGGATCATTGCGCTCGTAGTCATTCAAGGTGATAAACAAGGTACTACCGCTGGCGGGCGTGAGCACCCAGTCTTCCAACGGAAATCCAATATCGATGGGGCTGCAAGGCTCCAGAAACTGTACATCGACGTTGAGGGCCTTGTAGAATGGAGAGGGGGGGGAAATCTCCGTTACCCAGGGCATCATACCTGGCGCCTTCACAGGCAGAATACACGTGGAAGGTCAGGTCGTTGTATTCGAAAGCGCTGGGGCCACGCTCAACGGTCACTATGACCTCCTGAGACTGTCCGGCTGACATACCGAACACGCCGCTCGAGCTTTCGGTGCCCTGAATTTTCACTTTGGCGCCGTTGGGGTTGGTGGCATTATACAGCTCGAATACGTAGGAACGGTATTCATCTGTTTCGCTGATATTACCTACATTAAACTTAAAAACGGCCTGGTCGTTGGCGAGTACGTTGGAGGCGATCGCCCGATCCACGGAAAGCTCTACCCCGTCGCGGGGTACCGTTTTTGATTCGTACGGGCAAGACGAGTTGCCGGAGACGGTTTTGAATACCGGCGTACCATATACAGGATCCCGGAGTACATCTACGGTAAATACATCTTTGACATCGTCGTCGGCGAAGCTATAGGAGACTGTTTGAGTGCGGGTTTCTTTGCTGGAGAACGAGGTATTGACGCCCAGACTTAGCTCCAGACCGAGTTTGAAGCTGGCGCCCAAACCATCCACTTCGAAGCCCAGCTGGTTGGCAATGGAAGCGGTAATCCCCACTTCAAATCCATAGGAGAAGCTCTTGGTGATTTCTGTGGAGGTAGCGCTCTGATAGCTTACCCCGGCGTCGAAGGAGAAGTTCTTTTCAAAAACAGCCCGTTTTTTCAAGTCTTCATTGTATTGTAGGATATTCCGCCATTGGTTGGCAGAGGCGGTATCCCCGACGAATTCTAGGTTGGGGATGACCGTTTTTTTAATCTGATACCCTGAATACAAAAACGTGGTAGCGAATCTGTCGGGGAAGACAATTAGTCCTTTGTGGATATAGAAGGCGCAATTGGCGGTATCGTAGCGCAGGTCGTCGGTGATACCGAACAGCAGGTTGAGCGCGCCACCTACATATACATCGGCGTCATCTCCCAGGAGTACATCGCCACCGCTGGTAGAGATGGTTTCGGTGGCCGTCATACAAGTCTCCATTTCGTTGGAGATATTGGATTTGAACTCAGTGGTAAGGCCCAGGGTGGTGGTATTTTCCACTTTCAGCTTGGTCGTTTTTTCCACGCCGACGCCGGTATTGATGGCTTGTTCTACGCCTAATTTGAGGTTCAATTCGCGCGTCAGCTTAGCCCCTACCGAACCGCCGATACTCCAGCCGCTACACACCGTCGTTCCTTTTTCTATGGTCGCGCTCGATCCATCACCGGGAGGATCTCTCAGAATCATGATAGGTATATCCGGTGAGGTGGACGTAAAATTGACCTGTCGGGGGCGTTTGCCCAGTACGACGGCGGAGGCTACGGCGGTGTTGGTCAGTTCATTGGCAGTGGCCTGTACGGTGAGAGTTTTCAGATAGGGTGCAGCGACGTTTGGCATACCGGCTGCGAAGCTGTATTTGAGTTTTCCTCCGGTCATGACCGTATCGAAGGATGATAATCCCTGTATATCGTTTACGATGGTTAGGTCGGCAGAATCCAGGTAGCAGTTACCGCCGGTATATGGCTGATACACTTTGATATCGACGGAGTATTTAGCGGATTGCTCGAGCATAGGGTCTCCGCAGAGGTTGGTATCCAGCTGAGATAGCTCGATTTCCGGGGGTGCGTAGTAGATAAAGTCCACGGTATCGTTTTGGTTGGTCAGATCCACCGTGGCTCCCCCTTTTAGCTGGAAGTAGTTGTAGATAACGTTGTTGGAGTGCTCCGTCACGGCTACCGTCATGGGGATAGGCGGCAGGTTTTTGAACTGGTATTTACCGTTGGTTTCGGTGAGTTGGAGCACTTTGGAGTAGCAGCCGTCCAAGGATTCCACTTTCACTTTGACGATGGCGTTTTCGGGAATCACGCTTTTGCGGCAAATTTCGTTTCCGGCCATTTGCCCGGTAACGGTGCGTTTGATTTGGTCGCGGAAGAGGATACCCGCCA
>Ga0172373_10002428_pt1 | contig 28508 bp, 30 predicted proteins | sample Lak10m_2_FD_114546 | JGI IMG/M metagenome (GOLD analysis project Ga0172373, IMG submission 114546) | Freshwater microbial communities from Kabuno Bay, South-Kivu, Congo - kab_092012_10m | ecosystem: Environmental > Aquatic > Freshwater > Lake | place: Democratic Republic of the Congo...
AAAAAAATGAATTCCTTGACCCATGTTGAACACTTAGAGTAAAAATTTACCTCCATCGATGCGTTGGATTTTAGGTGTTCAAATTCGGCCAGAATCGGTGTTCAAATTAATCAGAATACGCAGGTTTTTGGTTGATGTTATTTAGTATAGGTTTGGGACACGAACACTTGACGCGCTGTGCCTTGGTAGCGTACCCAGTAATTCACGATAATCACGTCATAAGGGCGCTCATCGGAGGGGAACACCTCAAACCTAAACGCCTTACCTAGCATTTCAGGGTCGGTTGATTTCTCTAACCATCCTGCCGCGTCCGCACCTTCAAACAAGGCTTTTAAGTAGTCTTTGGTCTTAATGATGGCTTCGCGCATGGGATAACCCAACACATCACGACCAAATCTGACGACGGCATCATCAATCGACGTGGACATATCGGTTACAGCAATCAGCTTGCGTAAGCTCACATCAACATTGGCGCAAGTAATCGCATCCCCAAAGATGTAATTACCATCCTGGAAAATAACCGGGTTGATTTTTGCACGAGCTAATCGGTCTAAATTAATCCGGCTTAAATCGGCATTTTGACGGATGTTGCTACGGACTTTATTAATCGGCCAGTTTTTACCCATAATCGGGTAATGCTTAGGAGCAAAGCCTCTAACATCTTTCTTACGATTTCGCGCACAGGCAAAGGCAATGTTTAACGTGGCTGAACCCATTTGCAAAGAGCCGTTGTTTTTCGACGGGTCTTCACACATTTGTGGCGACCAAAACGCATGCATCAAATGATTTTCTAAGCGTTCGGATATGTTTAGTGAATCAATGAATGAGATAGCGTCAGTGGCCGTATCGCCTTGCACATCAAAGCGTAAGTTCTTATTGGTTTCATAAGACACTTGCATGAGTTCTTTGATAATTGCCGTTGATTCTGTATCGAGCGATGAAATGTAAGCAAAATCTAACGGCGTAGCGATAAGCTTGCGTCGTGCGGCTATGTAATCGGTATCCGCAAATTCAGCCGTGCCTTCGGAAAAATACTTCATAACCTCTGAGGTATACCAGCGCTCCCCATCACCGTCGTCGTCATCAATCCCATAATACGAGGCATTTGGCGATACCGTGGTGTCATCACCGACGGTAATTTCAATCGTGTCGGTTTTGCGGCTTACCACGTCCGGCAAAAAGGTCGATACGTTAAAGTCATCTTTACCACCATCGGATAAATCGCCAATGAATTCATAACGATACTGTCTTGGTTTAAGTGGGTCGATAATGCGTAAATGAACCCGGTCGTTGGCAATATTATTGCCCGCCGAATTTTTTTTCTCCTCACAATGCATAGAGATGATTAAGCCATCGTTAAAGCACTCAAGGTCTTTAATGGCGAATAGATACGGGTCTTCGTCTTGGTTGGGCAAATTAGCGTGGATTGAAATAATCGGATTAACTGCAACGTTGGCGGTAATAATTACAGTATCGGCGGTATAACCACTGCCACCTTCTACAACAGTAACCGTGTCAATTTCACCATCGACCACTGTTGCTGTAGCTTTAGCGCCATTGCCGCGCCCACCATTTTTGTTGCGGATGCTGATACGCGGGTTATCTTCAATCAAGTAATCGCCCGCCTCATCGGCGACGGCGATTGACTCAATAACGCCGTCATTAACATCCGTCACTCTAGCAGTTGCGCCAGCACCTGTGCCGCCAGTAATGGCTATAACGGTTGGAGTTGTCGCGGCATTCCAAACAGTATAATCACGCCCACCCTTAGCCACTGTAATGGCTTTGATTTTGCCTAATTTAGTGCCTGACGCGTATAACGTGACATAAACCTCACCACCTGTGCCACTACCGGTAAATGCAACCGTTGGATGTGGGTAGCCGGTGCCGTGGTTATCCATCACAACTTTCGCATTATTCAAACTGCCATTTTTAACACCAGTTAGATGTGCAGTAGCGCCAGAGCCACCAGAACCACCAAAAGTAATGGTTGAGTTGTTTGCATATCGCTGCCCGCCTTCAACATCAACGCCGACAATTTTGCCGTCTTTATCGACGGTGACATAGATTTGAGCTTTACCATCAGGTGCGTCGTCGCCCGTACCTGGTCCAGTAATGCTGACCGTTGGCATCGGATAAGCCGCCGTACCTTGGTTAATCACACTAATCGTATTAAGCACACCATCACGAATAGTCGGCGTGAGCTTAATGCTCGTTCCCGACTTCACCACGATGTACTTATTCTTGCTGCCACTTGACACTAAGCGTTGTAAAACCGCACCTGCCGAACCGATTTTCAAGCCTTCAAACGTTGCCAACCAATTTTTATACGCATTGGTTTTTTTGCCTAATTTCGCACCTTGGCCGCATTTGCTGATAAACGTTCTGTTATCAACGAAAAACGGTTTATCGATTCGCCCACGCGTTAAGCGCAGCATCCCTGCGAAAATCTGGTCACGAATATCGGTGGTAATTTCAGAGTTATCTTGTAAAGGATTTAGCTGCACACCGGGTGCAGCGCCTAATTGCCTGGTAAATAAATTCGCCATCGGTTTTAACCTCTTTTAATTAAACGAGTTTCTATAATGGCGTATTAAAAGAGGTTGCTTTAACGCGTTTTCCTAATTTTGTTTTTTTAACAAGGCGGGTCGTCTTCAGGTTGCGCAAGCCTTAAAAAAGTTGCGGAAAAGTTGCGCAACTTTTAATGAGGCGTCAATGGTGGCGAAATAATCTTATCTAAACAGCGTCTTTAATAGCGTTGCGCAACCTTTCAACACATTGTTTTTATAGACTTTTAGCTTAGTTTTCTAAGGGTTTTAACCAGGTTGCGCAACTAAATAAAAAGTTGCGCAACTTTTAGGCGTGGGGTTTCTTTAATCTGAAAAACCTTTAGGGGTGACATAATTGCTAAAAGCGCACACGGGATAACCAAAGACCAAGGTATAACCGGACCAGCGGTAGCTTATTCACGTTGGCTTTTGTTTTTATGCGGGGAACCGGGGGAACCACCTTGATATTCGAGGCTTACAGCGGTTCCCTCTGAGTTTTTAATGAGAGAACCGAGGGAACCAAGGCAGGAAGGATACCAAGCGTTGTAATTCATTGCTTAAACCTAAAGCTAAGCCATTAAAAATCAAGTTATTGTTTTGTAACAACAATAACGAGTCGGCAAACGTCTGATTCAGGAATTAACCTTGTTTGCTGGTCTAAACTATATCATTCAATGACTTAGAAATTCGCTATTGTTTAGTGATTTCAATAGCTTGTACTGGTTCTAAGGATTAGTTCATAGCGAGTATATCAAAAGCGATTGACTCTATAAACGCCAGTGTCTAAACTCTACAAACCTATAATTTTTATAGGTCACAAAGGTAATTCATGGCAAAGAATGTTATTCCATTCAACTTAACCGCATCGGCTGCACTCAAGCGAATAAGAGAACTTGCCGGTAACTCAGCTAACGTTTTTGTCGTTGAACATGCAAAAAAGCGCATGAAAGAACGTCATGTTACCCTGTCGCAAGTGCTTGAGTGCTTGTAAAAAGGTCGAATTGTTGAAGGCCCTTATAAGGAAGTGGGCGGTATTAACTGGCGCGTCAGAGTGGAATATTATCTATCTGGACAGTGCGTTGCCGTTGTTGCCGAATTATACGTTAATGAAAACAATGAAAAACTAATCGTTATCACGACCTTTCTAGGGGCATGATATGTATCACTATCAAGAATCTGGTTTAAAAAATGTTTACCTGATAAACGGGTACCAAGTGATTGACACGCCATACGGTAAAGCAACTGCGATAGAAGATGTTGAAGGACTCGATAAAGCGATTGCCCATAATCTCATCACTTATAAACCTCATTTAACCGGTAGCGAATTTCGATTTTTACGAAAGCAAGTAGGGTTATCACAGGCGAAACTTGCCGCATTACTGGGTAATAACGAGCAGGCGATTGCCTTGTGGGAGAAAAACAGCAAGATACCTAAATGGGCAAATATGATGCTGCGTATGCTAGTCAGTGAGTGTTTAGGTGAAAATCAATCGTTGATGGATATGATTGAGCGAATAAATAGCCTAGACCGAGATGAATATGAAAAAGCGCTGCATTTTGAAGAATGTAATCATCAATGGCGTATTTCGGCTTAGCCACCAAAACGACCAAGAGTAAACCGACTTGAAATAGGTTTACGCCCATTCACGTCGATTTGTGAAAAATCAATAAGATAGAAAACCTTTCCCTTCGTTGTTCGTAATGCCTTGAATTGATGGATAACCCAAATCTGCTTTATCAACATGGTGGAAATCTCCACCATCATTTAAGCCGCTGCTTAACTCTGAATCGCATCCATTAATGCCTGAACAATTAAACACTTCACTTGCTTGGTGATAGGTAGTTCAGGGTTAAAGGCTTCCCACCGATTAACGGCAGTTTGCACCCATTTAGGCACATCGGTCTTGTTTACCCCAAGCGTCGCCAATGCGTTCATGTAATAGCCTTCCAATGCAATCACTTGACGACTACGCTGCCCGGCCTTTTGCGTGTAAAAAGCGATACGAGTTTGTGAAAATAATTCAACAGACTGGCTTAAGCTTGCTTGTGAAATAGTTTCTACGGTTTCGCCGTGGGTAGGCTGTGAAATATATTCTACAAGCTCACTCGGCTCAGTGTGTGAAATTGTTTCTACAGGCTCTATAGCTTCAGGTTGTGATGATAATTCTACAACTTCGTTTTGATTAACTTGTGAAATTAATTCTACAGTCTCGTTCCCTGTCAAATTCACTCGTTGATAATGCCATTGGTAAATAACTTGCTTGGTGGCTACCGGTAAGCGCTTGGCTTTAGCGGTAATCGCCAGGGCTTGCTTCGCTTCCTTAATTAAGTCGGCGATTTTGTTGTGATTCTTAGCGGATAGTCGAAACAGCTCAGCTAAAGCTTCGCTAAGTTTGCCGGTTCCATCGTATGACATGGTTTACACCCTGTGAAATTATTAACACAGGCGGCATTATAGGCTGTGTAAATATTTCTACAATGTATTTGTGAAAATATTTTCACACTTATTGCAACATGGTGGAAATATCCACCATCTTTACTTGCTTTGTGATAGTAAGTCCGGATTAAGGGGGGTATCCTCAAAACTGAGGATGTCCCCTTTAGTATTTAAAAAACGATAGTTACTGCTACCGCTCCCGCACCTGAAATCCTTCGCGCCGATAAATTTCATTGCGTTTTCGATACGCTGATTTGCCTAACGGGTGGTTATCAATAATGTCTAGTACGTGCGCCATTTTTCGCCCTGGGTAGGGTCTACGGCCTCGGCCTATGGTTTGAATCAATCTTGTAGCGGCGGGTGTTTCCCGGTCAACAGACGCACTAACCGGGCTGGCAAAAATAATGCTGCCGACATGAGGCCAATCAATACCTTCGCTGAGCAAGGATAAGGTACCAATAATCAATGGGCTATCCGGCGCGTTTTGCATCCGCTGCTCACGCTCTCGCTTTGGTAACTGCCCGTGCAGTAACAGCGCGTTAATGCCGTGTTGTTTAACTAAATGAGTCAAGGTTTCCGCGTGTTCGACGGTAGCGGTTAAGACTGCGGTACCCACGACACCGCTAGATTTAATCGCACTGGCTACAATCTTACGATTGCGTTCGTCATCTCGCGCCAGCAGGTTAATAAAATCCGTCCAGCTTTCCGGGTTGCCGATAAAGTTATGCTTAATCGTCGATACCGTGACAGGTAAAACCGCGTCTTTTACTTCGTGCTTTTCGACTTCAGCCACGATTTCACCGAGGGCGGCATGAATCATAAACTCTAGGTTATCGCGTCGCTGCGGTGTTGCCGATAAACCAAAACGATATTTAGCCGCTTGGCGGTTAATCACGCTGTAAGCTTGCTGGGCAGGCGTGTTATGACATTCGTCAACGATAACCAAGCCGTAGTCAAGGCTGTTTTCATGCTTAATCAGGGTTTGCACTAAGCCTATGGTGAATTGTTCGCCTTCCTGCCATTTGCCACCGCCGATCAATCCAGCATCCAAGCCGGTGAACTGCTTGATTGCGCCTTGCCATTGTTTAGCCAGGTCTAGCGATTTAACCAATATTAAACAGCGTTGCTTAAGCCTTGCTGCAATCTCAATGCCCATTGTGGTCTTGCCTGAACCTGTAGGTGCGACAATTACGCCACCACCGGCATTAATAGCCAGTCTGATAGCACGTTCTTGGTATGGCCTTGGCTGAATGGTGCTAGTGATTTTAATTGCGTGTAGCGTCCTATTATCAATGACTTCTGTTATTCCGGCTGGTAACACTACGCCACGCGGAATTATTAAGCCTTCGGGTATTGGCTCGAATAAGGATAGCGCTTTAGGTATCCCGTAAAACGCCCGGCTTTGGCGTATGGCTTCTTGGAGCTTTGGATTAGTAAACGTTAATGATTTAGCAATTAGCTTAGCTTGGCTTGGTCTAGGGTTAAGCCGGTTAAATAGGTTTTATCGGATAACATGGCTTTCATAGCTCAGTCTCCATAAAATCGGGACACCGGCGCGGGTGCGTATCCACTGGGCTATACCGCGTCTTACTGGCGGTGCAACGGCCCTGCCAGTTTAGGTTTAGGCATTCTCGGCAATAACGTCGGTCGTCGTAGGGGTCGCGTTGTTCGTTGGCGGCCTGTTCCCGTTTCATCTCCTCGATGATGGCTGCCTTGTGCGATTTTAAGAACGCCGTTTGCTGGGTGCTCAATTTTGAAAAAGGGCTTATGGTCAGGTCGTCGCCGTCCAGTTCCAGGGTAAAGCCAGCCGCTTTGATCTTTGCTAGGGCATGACTCATATTCGCCCCCGGTCAGCGCCTGAAAAAGCCGCTGAGTCTCTTTGTATTTTTTTTCGTCAGGTGTTTTTTCTAAAACAACATTCCCAATGTTCCCAATGTTCCCGTTTTTTAAAATCTTGACCGTCAAGCCCCTGCCTTTTTCGGTGCGTTCGCGCTGGGTGCTTTGGATAATCTCAATCCCTAGCGAGTGCAACGCGGGGGATTGACGCTTAAGTGCTTCTGATAATCCGCGCGGCGAACGCGGCCAGCTCTCGGCGTTGTGCTTGTAAGCAAGGGTCAAGTTGTCATACAAAGATTTAACCGTGCCGTAAAACACAAGCGGACTTGAGCCTTGATGATTGTCTACCAGCTCGCGGATAGCCACGCCCACGGGTGACGACTCCAGCGCTGCGGCTACGCTTTCATGCCGGTTGGATTTATAGAGCGCGTCGAATGCACCGGGTGGATGTCCCAAGGCTTGCGCCATCGCTTCGCCAAGCCGGGTAAAGTCTGCCATTCGTGGCGGTCTTTCCAATTTCACCTTGGGCAGTTGCGCTAGCGTCTTAACAAACAAATCCAGCAAGCCGCCAAAGATTGCAGGCTTGGCTTGCTCCCACGCTGCATTAAGCTCGGATTCTTCCCGGTACTCAATGCCGGGTAATTCGATGCAGATAGCGCGATCTGTTAAGTCTTGCGCGGTGATGACGCGCGGGATTGAATTGATAATGACAGGCCGTTTAACCTCGATGATGGTTTCCTCGTCATTGGTGTACAGGGTACGCGCTGCAAATCCGCCGCCGGTCGCCAGCGTACAAAGCGCGTCCTGCATGTTGGCCGACAAGTGCGATATGTTTTCAAAGCTCGATAGCCAATTGCAGCCAGCGCCGACAAAAACATCCTCGATGCTTTTCGGGGATGCTCTAAGATTCACCGCGTTGTTGTCGAGTAATTGCCTGATCTTATTTTGTGTTGATGATTTTGCGCTTCCTTGTAGGCCGGATAAGGCAAGTATCGGCTTGGGTGTGTCGGCGCGCAAGGCTTCCAGCATCCATGCCAGCACCAGCAAGCGGTCATCTTTTGGAATATTGATAAAATCCCATAACCGCGATAAATCGCCGCCCGGTTGCGGTATTGGAAGAGCCTGCATTGATGACGGATTCCAGAATTTAACCGGGCCTTGTTCGATAATGCGCCAGCCCGTAGGCAACACCTCGATAACCTGTAGCCGGTCATCGCCAATAAACAAATAATGGCCGCCGTTGTTATCCGCAACACGCAAGTGAACGCGCTGCTTTTGGCCTTCATGTTTGGCGATACCGGATAGCGCAAACCCAGCCTGTTTAATAGCGGCTTCCGTTGCGGAAGAACCCAAGCCGCCACTATCCAGTTGAGTCTTTTTGTAATAGGCAAAACTCAGCCACTCGATAAAGGGCTTGCCGCCAATAGCCAGCGTGTGGATAACGCCGCTGATGTCAGTCGATAAAAAGCCTCTGTCGCTCTTCTCATCAAAAAACAGGGTGCCCTTATTAATAACCAAGTCGATTAATTGCGCGGCCACTGATTCGTTGCTAAGCTCAGTGTCAACATAAGGCGCGGTTGCGTCGTCAATATCCTTTAGCTGCACGCCGCTGGGTTTCGCTTGCTTAATTTTTACCCGGTATTCAGCCCACAAGCTCTGATCAGCCCGGATAACCTTGACCGCTTCGATAAAGTTATCGGCAAATAGTACGCCGGGGGCGTCCTTGCAGACCAGTAACGCCGCATCAATAACCGTTTTTGCCGCGTCAACGCTTTCAGCTTGCGCGTCAACCGCTTCGGATAAATCCAAAACGGGAACATTGGGAACATTGGGAATGTTGTTTAGAACTTTTTGGTCACCAAAGTTTTTTTTCTTGATGTCACCAGTAGGCGCTGGAATCTCTTTTTTTTCTCCATCAAAAAGTGCACTTTCTACAGCCCCTTGTTCCCGGTCACCGGTGCTTTTCCGCTTTTGGCGGGGCTGTTTACCCTTGGGTGTTCCGGCCTTCTTTGCCGTGGGCCGCTCATGACCGTTCATCGGTCGTTTATCGGTCTTTGGCTTGGCGGCATCCAATATCACGGTTTCGGGTTGTTCGCTGGTCGGCAAGTCGTCGCCGAACAAATCCATGTTGTCTATACTCACTTCGCCCCCTTGCCACTGATAACGTCGTTCCAATCGGTGCCCGGTTCCGGCGGTATCAGATACTTTCCCCCACATGCCAGCGCCGCCGCTCGTGCCGCGTCCTGCCCGGTGCCGCTCAGGTCATTGTCGCCCATGATGATGATTTCGGCGTCGGGTCGCTTGGCTCTGACGATCTTTGCGACATTAACAAGGTTGCCCGCATCAAAAGCGATAAAAACTTGATTGCCCGTGGCTTCATAAAGACTTGCCGCTGTACTGAAGCCTTCAGCGATTAGCACTGTTTCACTTTTCTTGCCTAGCCAGTAGAAGCAGCCGCGTTTTTGTCCTCCCGCTAAAAAATCCTTATCACGACCTAAGACGGGATGCTTTTCAGGGAAGATAGCCTGTAGGCTGCGAAGCTTGAGGCTCGCGTCAAACAGCGGCAAAATTAACGAGTCGGCGATAAATTCATGATTGCCGTCAACCCAAACCCGCCATGCTCCGGTTTTTGCGCCGTATGGTTGCTGAATTTTCTTTTTGATAAGGCAAGGGTTTTCGCTTGTGGCGAGCTGATAACCGCGCCAATCAGCCGCAGCTTGCTTTGCTGCTGCATCGTACCGCTGTTTTTCTTCGGCCTCACGCGCCTTGCGGTCGCGCTCGCATTGTTCGCGGAATGCCGCACGTTCGGCTTCGCTATATGGCTTATCACGCTTTGCTTGCCAGACTTCAAACAAGCCGGTGGTGTAGTCCATAAACCAACCACCACGCCTGTCAGGGAATAGGAAACAACGAGCGGCTTTGTTTGACTTTGGCTTATCAGCTCCTGGGAAGGTAATTATTTTTCCTGCTGGGATGCAATCAGGCGGCATCAAGCCTGCCGCTCTAATTGCATTTTTAAAATCTTCTAAATAATCATTTCTATTATTCATATCATTCCATAAATTTTATAGAATGACGGGCGAAATTGGGCTATAATTTTTATGTGTTTAAAGTTTTAGCCACACCTAAACAGGCGAATGTTTAGGCATCTAGCCCGCCACCAGTGCGGGCTTTTTTATGCGCCGTTGTTTTGTTTAAGCTCTTGTTCTTTCAATTCTTTTATTCGCCTATCAGCCTCACTCGCCAAATAAATCAAGCCTTTGACGTGATCAAGGGTATGCGATAAGTCGAAGAATATATCTGCCAAACCATCGTCATTGGGCAAACAGTGCTTTTCAGCGCCGCCAAAGAGTACCCCTAACGCCATTAGCTTGCCAGATAGCCCCTCGCTGATTAAGCTGGCGTGTTCGTTCATTCTAGCTAGATAATTTAATTCATCTATGTCCAGGTGGTTGTACGCCACATCAAATAAGACTTCAATTGCTGTTGAGGTTCTTGGCGCGCAAACAAATGGTGAATCTGATTTAGTGCTAGTGTTTTTGGTGGATTGGTTTTCTTGTGAAGTGGTCATAGCGGTGACTCCAATACTGAGGGAAGTAATCCGCCGATCATGCTTTCCACGGCATGGGCGACGGGTTGTAGTGGGGTGGAAATACTGGGTATTGGTAGCCAGCCACTCTTTACGAGTGCCCAAAACAACCCGCCATAATGATAGACGGCACAAAGCCGTAAAAATGACGCGCATAAAAAAGCCACATAAGGCTGTGGCGTATTTACGCCAATACTAAACAGGTTTCCACGCCCGGTTACCGATGTATCGGCAACAATTAAATTCTGCGCTAAAACGCTGGATGGTGTCAACTTTTTCATTACACCACCAATTGCTTATTTTTTGAAAACGCCGCAACAACCTTGCCGGTCAACGCAACAACACCTTTACCGGTTATTTTTAATTGGCGTCTCGGTTTTCCGTTAATTTCATCGATAACGACAGTGAAATAATTTAAGCCATTGGCTTCATATCGGGATTTTGGCAAATAACCTTTATCGTGTTTGAAAATGTAACCGTTCTTAACTAGCCATTTAAAAACTTCTTGTTCCCCAACGGTTAAATTGTTTTCCGATTTCATCGCCTTAACCCATACACGGATGCAGCGTGTATTACTGCAATCGGTCACTATGTCGGCAAACTTAACTTTGGGTTTATCGACTTCGATTTTGGATAAAGCAGCTTCTTTTTCGGCAGCTAATTGCCCTGCCAGCATTAACGCTTCAGATAGAGTTTGCGGTATTGGGAATTGTGATGTTTGTAATTTAACAGCAAAATAGGCTTTGACTAATTGTCGTTGAATTTGCCAAGCCAGTTCGTCAGTAAAAGATTTAACCAAAAGCAGGTAGCCGCTTTCTGTGAACAACAAAATTCCCTTTGGATTCGCCGATGTACGAAATTCGTCCATCGATTCCATGTCGTATTTCGATAGCCGAAAATAATCTTCGCCCTCGACAAGTCTATTATGATTTTCGTTGAAATTTCTGCGAGCAGTCCCTTCTGCGCGCGAATGTACTTTATCCATCATAGCTAACGTGATGACGGCTTGCTCTTGATAAAAAATTGGTGTGATTTCGGTTTTTCCTATGATGATAGGCGCAATTTGAGTATTCATTACGCCACCCTCGATTCTTCTAATTTTTCAACCAAAACCTTAATTTCGTTATCGCTTTTTCCTGCGATTCGCGCTTTATTGATTTCATTTATTTCGTTTGAAGGCCAGGCAACTCTATCACCCCCGATGTTGACGGGTTTTGTAAACAAGCCTCTTTTTATGTCTCGGTATATAGTCGATCTTGATTTTCCTATTAATTGCTCAATTTTTTTTCGCCTTAGTAGCTGAATTACTTCGCTACTTGAATCAATTTTTGCAAGATTCGCTTGAGAATTTATACTTTTGCTCATATTTAACCTTTACTTTATATGACACCAAGCCGGACTGCTTGGGATGGTTAAATACTAACTTTTTTTAAATTCAAAACCCTGGGCGAAAATTGAAATATTTAATAGCTTTTCACCCCCCCAGTTTTTTATGCTCAAATGAATGGATGACGGATAGCTATATCTTATAGCCTTTCAATGCGTCTTTGACGGTTGATTCGCCGACGCTATCATCATTTAAAACTACACGACACAACGCAGCTAATGTGCCATAAAGAGGGCTGCCAAAATAGTTAATCAAAAACGGGTATAGCGCTCTAATAAACATCGTTACTTTGGTTGTCTTGGAATTTCCGGCTATGCGAGTCTCTGTTTCTTTATGCGTAGCGATTGTATCGGCTTCACCAGCAACTCTTATAAGGATTTCAGCCAAGCGTGGGTTTGTTGGAGTAATGCACTGATTTTTGAAAAATTCTTTAGTATTTTTAGCAACTTGTTGGTATTCCAAAACATCATTGCCGATTAAATCTTTCACTATTCGCCGGGTATAAATTCCCCCTTTTTTATGATGTTCGCTTTCATCATAAATCAGGCTAAAAAAACCATCGGCCTTTTCTGGCTTAATGTCGTTACCCGAAATGGCATTAACTGTTTTATCTGAAAACCAATCAAACGGCGATTTATTAAGACTTGACTGCCTAATTTTTACCGCCAATGTCCTAGCATCCCTAGCAATCTCCTGATACTTGATTACGTCATATGATCGAGTAGTGCTTTTAATCTCTGTTTTAGCTATAGCGCCTTTTATTGCGCTAAATACGCTAAATGCCATTGCGCCTTTTTCAAACTCCGAGGTCTTATTTTGTGGGCATCCGTAGCGTTTCCATTTGCTATAGAACATCTTCCAAACGCTCTTCATTTCCCGGTGAGTAAGTATTGCTTCCAGGTAAACACGTTCTTTTTCAAGTGCCAATCCAATGTTTGGCAATTTGTAAATGGCTTGGTAATACTCAACCAGCTTAGGCGGTGCCCAATCTGGAAAAATCGTAATCACAAATGCGAACTCTCGACTCGTTGCACGGTAGGCACTCCAGTTTGTCTGGCTTGCCAAAGGTCATAGGCTGCTTGCTGGGTTAACCATAAATCTGCCCGGCCTCCATTTTCTTCACCTAACCAGTTTTCAAGGCGTAATGCCATTTCAGGGGATATAGCGGCTTTTCCATTCAGTACGCGCGATAAGGTGGCACGGGCAACACCAAGTTGCTTAGCTGCTTCGGTTATAGTTAGCCCACTTTCTGAAAAAACACCATCCTTCAGAATTTCGCCAGGGTGTGGCGGGTTGTATTGTCTGCTCATGGTTTAGTTCTCCTAATGGTAATCTTGGTAATTAACCAACACGGCATCATGGTTATCAAACGTGAAAGTAAGCCGCCAATTTTTATCTACCCATACCGCCCAATGATTTTGTAGGTCGCCTTTAAGCGGGTGTAGTCGCCAATTGGGTAAATTCATATCGTCAGGATTTGTTGCCGCATCAAGCCTTGCAAGCTGCAAGTTAAGCCTTGTGGCGTGTTGAGGTTGAATACCGGCCTTGCTGCCCGCCTCGAAAAACGCTTTTAACCCTTTATGTTGAAATGATTTAATCATGATGGAGTGTATGGCGTAACGTTTCGCTGTTCAAGGGTTTTATTGCGTTAGTTTTCTATTCGGACGTAACTATCCAATCCTCGCCCCGCTCACACGTTTCTAAAAAGTCTGCCCATAGCTGTAAGGCTTCTTTACGCTCTTGAAAATAATCACCGCGATCATAAACGCCTTGCATACCCGGTATTTTGTGGTTTAAGCAGCGTTCAGTGACGAATATGCCTATGCTGAATGGCTTTTGCCTTAATATGGTTGTTAGCGTTGCCCTGAAGTCATGCAGTGTGAAAGGCTCAATATCGCCCATGAGTGGAATGACGTAGTTTTTTATGGGTTTATTGAGATAGCCTACGTCGACATGACCTTTTTTACTGGTTCTTATACCCATTGCCGGGATTAAATACTCAGAACCATCCACACAGGTTTCCATTAATTCATTCAGTATAGCTAGCGCTGAACTGGATAAGGGAACGCTACTTGCCATTCCGGTTTTGTTATCGGGTGACATGCGCCAAACCGCATTGATCAGGTCAAAATCGGCACGTTTCGCCGTGAGTAACTCGCTTTTTCGGCAACCAAGTAAAAGTATTAGCTTGGTGCAAAGGCAGTGATGACGAGTGAATTTCTCACTGTCCCGCATAGCGTTAAAAAGCTGCTTAAGTTCGTGCGGATTAAGGTATCGAGTTCTAGCCAGTTCTGGACCGCCAGCGTCAGAGGTATCAAAGGCAAATGCCGGATTGTTTTTTATCAATTGCCGTTTTATGGCGTAATTAAAGATTTGCTTGCTATATGTCAGTATGTCATTAGCGGTCGTTGGTGCCCCAGCATCAACAATGTCAATTAACATTGTTGATATATGCATCGGCTCAACTGCATCAATTTTCATTTTTCCGATAGCTGGTATGAGGTATTTTTCAATGCGCTGTCTTTGTGCTTTTGCGGTTTTATTTTTACCGTCAACATTCCGTTTTAAAAACTCATCCACTAATTCTGATACGGTTTGAGCGCATTTTTCCGCGATTGCTTTTGCCGCTGTAACTCGCTTGGTTTCACGCTTAGTTTCGGCAGGGTTGTGACCTTTTAAAATTTCTCCTCGTTGAATAGAGGCTTCCTTTCGAGCGGCGGTTAGTGTCATATCGGGATAACGCCCAATAATGACGCGCTGCTCAATCTTCGCAACCTTAAAGCGGATAAACCAAATTGGTGATTTATCTGATTCACGAAAGCGAATGTATAGGCCACCACCATCGGATTTAGCATCAAAGCGTGTGTTATTTTTAATCCAGGTTCGAATTTGTTTGTCTTCTAGCTTAGCCATGTTCCTTTCACATTTAAACCATGTTCCTAAAAAAAGGGTACGCGCTAGGGTACACTTTAAAACTGAGCTTGTCTAGGAATGCAAAAGCTTGTATGAGAGGAAATTACCTTAAGTTTATTGACATTAAGTGAGTTTCATGAGAAAGTGTGAGATTGAAAAAAACGCTAAACTATAGTCTTTTGCAGAACATGGCTTATTGTAATAACTTTTTAGATCCTTGCCCTACTGCAAGGGCTTGAATGGTTATAAAGTATTTAACCGCCGTTTGGCAAACCAAGACAGGAGCCAAGGCAACAGATAAGAAGGAACGTGAAGAATGTATGACAAGATGACAAGTATCTTGTTGGTGGTTTTACTGTGTGCGGTGTCGCTGCCTATTATGGCCGCCGGGAAAGAAGTGACAAAAAACCATTGTCATGACCCGGTTGACAAAAAAGAGTTTGGCGACCTGTTGAGAAAACACCCAACAGACACGAGCATTATCCGCTTATTTGCAATGCGCCAGGGCTTGTGTGAAATGATCGACAAACAACAAATCCCGCTGGAAACAGGTATCGATTTATGGGCGCTTGAACGCCAGAAAATCCTGACTGAGCGGACGAAAAAAGAGCTAAACCGCTTAACCAAAAAGATCTCATAATGTGGCCGCTCGCCCAGATTGGGAGGCAGTGATTTTTTGATGGCGGCGCGGTCTACGGTCACTGCCATTAAGTTAAGTAATTAGTGCCTGACCGAAATCGCCTTATCATAGCCCATCCGCGTTCCATTGTATTTCATCGACAAGCCCAAGGTTCCCCGCCCGCTCAGACCGGCGTTTTACCAATGCAAGGCCCGCAAACGCGAGAATTTTTTCCGTTGATGCTCCTGCATTCGGATCATCACGTTCACTAAGGCTTCTATCGCATCCAAGATATACGGGCCTTTGTTCAACATCACGCATTCGGCGCGGACGGCCATCGCGGCATCGGTGAATTCCGGTCTTGACCTGACGCCTTTCTTGGCAATCGATTCCAGCACTTGCGTCGCCCAGATTACCGGCACATGGGCGGCCTCGCAGACCCATAGCAGTTCTTCCTGGATTTCGGCGAGGCGCGCGCTGCCGAGTTCGACGGCCAAATCGCCCCTGGCGATCATGATGCCGAGGCTGTGCCGGCCTATTGTGCCGAGAATAATATCGGGCAGGTTCTTTACCGCAAGATTGGTTTCTATTTTGGCAATAATGGGTATGTCGCTGGCGTTGCGCTTAGCCAGTTCGGCCATTAAATAATCCATGTCCGCCAAGGTTTCGACGAAAGAAAAGCCGATTAAATCGGCATGCGCGCAGGCGAAGTCAAGGTCCGTCAAGTCTTTTTCGCTGAGCGGCGACAGGTTCAGCTCGGTATCGGGGAAATTAATGCCTTTATCGCTTTGTATGCGCACGCCGCTGCTGCGCGCCTGGTTGACGCGCAGCAGCGCACCTTGTTCGCAAAGGCTTTCGACGACTGCGCCCAACTTGCCGTCGTCTATCCAGACCGGTTGGCCGATTTTTAATTTGCTGCTGAAAGATGACAATGTGCAACCGATTTGCGCCGGTTTTATCAGTGTGCCGTTTTCATCATATTCGGCGGGAGCACCGACAACATCGTTTTCAGTCAGCAACAGCACATCATTCTTGAACAGGCGTATGTCCAGCGGTTCGCCGGCAAATGTCCCCAATGGGTATTTATCCGCCGTGCCGGCATCATTCTTTCCCGGCTCAAGCAGCGTTAATTCACAGCCGGACAGCAGGTAGCTGCTCTGGTTACAGGCTGCCAGCCATTCCGTGCCGGAAATCGCGCGTTCTATTTGCAAATAGCGCGGTTTGTGCCGGGCATCGATAAATTCGAGGCGGCATCCGGGGCTGAGCCGCTTATGGAGTGTTCCAGGAATGGAGACATGAAACAAGGCGCTCATGTCATCGGCCGTTTGCAGTTCCGGCGCGTTGTCCGTGGACAGGATTAATGGCTCGGCGGCGATGATTTTTCCGTAACGGTCTTTTTTCAGCTTGATGTGATGTACCGGTGGACCCAGTTCAATCGCGCCGGTGCGGATTTTATGGCCGGCAAGATCCATCAGGATGCGGCAGATTTTGCCTGTTTCCGTTTCGGCGCGGCGAATATTGCGTATCATGCGTCGCCAAAGCGCCGGGTCATCATGGGCGCAATTGATCTTGGCGCAGGTCATGCCTTTTTTCAGCAACGCCAGGATTAGCTCGTAATGCCATGCGGTTTCCGTCGCCAGCGTGACCATGACATGGACTTTGCTGTGCTTATGAAACGGGCCGAATAATTCGATGCTGTGTTGATCCAATAATTGCAGTCCGCGGTTGAAGCCGTATTCGCTGGGGTTTTTATCGTCAGGCAAGTACGACTTGTCGGTGGCCCGTTTTAATACATCGATGACGGCATCGAGCGTCGATAACACCGAGGCTTCCGACCTGCCCAGCGACGACAGGCCGGCCTGGGCCAGCCTGTCCTGTAAATGGCGCAGGTCAAACTGCCGCAAAGCCAGGTAATGTGCGAGATTGCCTGCGCTACGGTTAAATACGCCGGCGTGGTAATTCGCCTTGTATTTTTGCAGGCGATCGAGCGCATTCTGCTCAATTTCCCGGCGCAAACCAGAGACCTCCAGCAGCAATTGCTTAAGCGTGTCGTCATAGATGTCGTGGCTGTTTAGCGGTGCTAAGGTCATAGGTTTTTCTCCACAGGTAGGGCGTTAGTCGATGCGGCGGAGTGTTTCAATCCGGCCTGTTTGAGCGGGTTATTTTTTGTACGACCAGGCTGCCGATCATATCACCCTCAACATTGACCATCGTGCGCACGGTATCGAGCAGCCGGTCCACCGGAAGCAGGATAGCGATGGCTTCGGCCGGCAGGCCAACCGACTGCAAGACCATGACCATCGTCACCATACCCGCGCTGGGAATTCCCGGCGCGCCGATCGCGGCCAGCATCGCTGTCGCGGACACGATCAATTGCTGGGCAAGATTAAGCTCGACGCCCATCAGGTTAGCGACAAACAAAGCCGCAGCGGCTTCATACAACGCGGTGCCGTCCATATTGACGGTCGCGCCCAAGGGGATGACAAAACCGGCAATACCGGGCTTGACATGCAAATGCTGTTCCGCGCAACGCAAGGTCACCGGCAAGGTCGCGGAGCTGGAGCTGGTCGCGAAGGCGGTCAGCAACGCTTCACGGGCGTTGCGGAAGAAATGCAGCGGCGTTATGCCGGTGATAATGAACAGGAGCAGCGGTAACACGACGAAGCCGTGCAGCAGCGTCGTGCCCAGCACAACCGTAACAAATTTGGCGAGACTGCCTAATAATGCCGGGTCCTGCGTGGCGACCAATTGGGCGAGCAGCGCCATGATGCCGGCAGGGGCCAGATGCATAATCCAGCCGACGATGCGTAATGTGAGTTCCAGTGTTTCCTGCAGCAGCATCAGGATATTGCGATAACGCTCGCCGCCGATGACCAGCGCAATACCCAGGAACAACGCAAAAATTACAATCGCTAAGACATTGCCATCCGCCAACGCGGCAAAGGGATTGACAAACAGGCCGTGGAAGAATTTGACGGTAAATTCGGCCGGCGTCATTTGCCGGGTTTCAAAGCGTTGCATGGCATCGTGAAATAAATCCAGGTTTAAGCCTTTGCCCGGTTCAAACAGGTTGGCCGCGCTGAGTCCCAACAAGATGGCGATGGTCATTGAAAAGACGAAGAATACCAGCGTCGATATCCAGACGCGGTGCATTTGTTGATGCGCGCGCAAATTGGCGACGCCTACCGCGATCGATGTGAAGACTAACGGCGCCAGGACCATTTTGAGCAAATCGATGAAAATATTGCCGATTAGCCCGCTCAGGTAAAGCCCGTTTCGGCTGATCGCGGCATCGTGGCCGAGTCCTGAAAATACCAGGCCGAGCAGGATGCCCGCCAATGTGCCGAGGAGGATTTGAGTATTTAATGATAATCGCATGATTGGCAATTGGGCGCAGGGGTTGTAAAAAAACAATATTTCATAGTCTTTCAGTGTGATGTTAAACGGCGTTGAAAAATTTCCCAATAGGTTTTCTGGTAATTATTCAGCCCCCTCCGACATTAAGTCGTCATTCCGGCATACCCACAGGGATTGCCGGAGCCATAGACCGCGTTAGCAAATCCAGAGCACAGGGATGTGTTCGTAGCTTGCCATCCGTGGCTTCTGGATCTCGGCAATCCCCCGTGCCGGGGCAGGCTCTGCCGAGATGACGCCATCTCTCTTGCTTAAGACGGGGGACTGAATACTTACGCCGAGACTAGCGAACCTGCGTTTGACAACGCTCGCAAAAACTAAGGCAATAGCGGTAACCCAAGTTCCTTGAGGAATCCGTTGTGTTTCTCGGCAGCCGCATTGACCTGTTTCTCCAGTCCCACCAATTCTGTATGCACGTCCTGCAAATCGATCCCTTTTTCCGGCTTCGCAGTGCTGATATAACGCGAGATATTCAGGTTGTAGCCTTCCTTCTCGATTCGCTCCATCGACACACGCATGGAATAGCGTTCCTCTTCCTTGCGGAACTGATAGGTGGAGACGATCTTCTCGATGTGTTCCGGTAGCAGGCGGTTTTGCCGTTTGCCCTTCTCGAAGTATTCGCTGGCATTAATAAACAGCACGTCGTCCGGCTTTTTGCATTTTTTCAATACCAGAATGCAAACCGGGATGCCCGTCGAGAAAAACAGGTTGGCGGGCAGGCCGATCACGGTGTCGATATGGTCGTCTTTTAATAGCTTGGTGCGTATTCGTTCTTCCGCTCCGCCGCGAAATAAGACCCCGTGCGGCAGAATGATCGCCATGACGCCGCTATCGCTTAAAAAGTGAAAACCGTGCAGCAAAAAGGCAAAGTCGGCGGCGGATTTTGGCGCTAGGCCATAGCTTTTAAAACGGAAGTCTTCGCCTAAAGCTTCGGTCGGTTCCCAGCGGTAACTAAACGGAGGGTTGGCAACCACGGCATCGCATTGCAGCTTTTTAGCAGGGTTCATTTCGTTCAGAATAGCCCAGTCGTTAAGCAAGGAATCACCGTGGTGGATTTCAAATTCGGAATCTTTCACGCCGTGCAGCAGCATGTTCATGCGCGCGAGGTTGTAGGTGGTGATGTTTTTTTCCTGTCCGTAGATTTTGCCGATGCCGTGGGGGCCAAGTTGCTTACGCACATTGAGCAACAGCGAGCCGGAGCCGCAGGCAAAATCCAGCACTTTGTCGAGCTTCTTCTTTTTGCCGGTGGCCGGTTCCTGACTGTCGAGGGTGACGATTTCGGAAAGAATGCTGGAAATCTGCTGCGGCGTATAAAACTCACCAGCCTTTTTGCCCGAACCCGCGGCAAACTGGCCGATCAGGTATTCGTAGGCATCACCCAAAATATCGGTATTGCTTGAGAATCCGGCAATGCCTGCCGCAATTCTGCTGATGATAGTACACAGCTTGGCATTACGATCCGTGTAGTTTTTGCCGAGCTTTTCTGAGTTAAGGTTAATCTCCGAGAACAGGCCTTGAAAGGTGCTTTCAAAGCTTTGGTTTTCGATGTATTTAAAGCCCTTTTCCAAGGTATGCAGTAGTTCTGCATTTTGGGTTCTCGCCAGCTCGGCAATGCTGCTCCAAAGATGCTGAGGCTCAATCACATAATGCACTTTGCGGCGCATTTGTTTTTCAAATTCAGCCACATCGCCGGCATTCGCTGCATACCATAGAATTAGCGGCGCACGCTTATCATCGCCCACCAATTTCGGATAATCCGGCCCCAGTTCTTTTTGCGCGGCAGCCTCGTAGTTATCCGACAGATAGCGCAAAAACAGAAACGACAGCATATAGTCGCGGAAGTCGTCGGCGTTCATCGCACCGCGCAGATCGTCGGCGATGGCCCACAGCGTGCTGCCTAGTTTGTTGAGTTCTTGTTGGGTCATAGAAGTTTTGATTACCGATCAGCGCGTTGGATAAATTGATTCAGCTTGTTATCGAATGTGAATATTGTTTGCCCTTCCACCGTGTGATAAGCGCAGAACAGAGTATCCACAAAATCGAGCGTGCTGCTGTCGTAGTATTCAAGCGCTTTGATGAATACTTCGGGTTTTTCCATAGTTACCAGTGCTTCGTTAAGCAAATCGGTTAGTAATTGCCGAATCTCCTTTCGATGAACGGCATAGACTTTTTGCAATACGTACACCACTTCGCAGGCCGCCTCAATGGGTAACACAACCTTTTCTTGCTCCAGAATTGTCGATGCCTGCGCCGATAATTCGGCGTGATCGTCCAGCAAATAACGCAAGACAATATTGGCATCAACCATGCTCATCGTGTTCTCCTGCCGAATCAAGCCATGCCGATGCTTCCTTATCCATCAACGCCGGATTGGCGTACTGTTTTAATGCGCCCCGCAAGCTTTTTTTATTCAGCTGTGGCGTAGCGGGTTGCTGCATGGCGAGCACGATCACTTCCACTTCCTGCCCCCAAAACTGCTTGGGCAGTTGCAGATGGACTTCTCCATTTTTTACGGTCTGAATGTTGCGTATGGCTTCCATAGACTTATACCTTCTTTAGATTTAGGGAGCTGTTTAAGTTGATGATATTCGTGTCGATCAGGTAACGCATCAGTGCCAACCCTCACGGGCGGAAACCAGATAATCATCCACGGCTTGCCGAGTGTGGTGGGCAAGCCCGAAATAACGGCGCGGGTCAAAATCATGGGCGGGTTGGTCGGCAATGCCTTCTTCCGCTGCCAGTTGTTGCAGAACGATTTGTACCAGCCGGAATTTCTCGACATGGGAAAGCGCAGACACGGAAGGTAAAAGTTCGTTAGCGGTCATGGTGTGTGCTCCATTTCGGTATTGGGAAAAAGCTGCTGCATCAGGCCTTTTTTATGGGCTTTGAGGGCGGCGAGTTTTTGGGTTTGGGCTGTGATGAGGTTGTCGATGGAAGTCAGGCAATCGGCGATTTTTTGTTGTTCTACAAAATCTGGAAGTTTTATTGATATTTTTCTAAGTATTTCTGTATTCAAAGAAGGCATTGTTTGGCCAACTGCGCTATCTCTTATTTTCGCTTTATATGGCTCATGTTTTAAAAGTTGATTTAAAAAATAAGCTGAATTTTTCTTGTGTAACAATCTAAGGCGAAGTAATCGACCTGAAAAAAGCCATCCACTTTCATTTTTACCAGTTATTGCACAACGATCTACCGAGCCAACACGACTGAAAACAATATCACCTTCTTTTAGTTGATAGGCTTTTAACCGAGTTTTATCAAAATCAGAAACTAGCGGTGCATTGTTCCCTAATATTCCTAAGTCCCCTAAATGTTCAACTGTAATAATTGGTGTCCCAATTTGAACATAATCACTTTCATGAAGAACAGAGCCAAATGGACCAGTTTTAATATCTGAAATTTCACCTAATTGCATTTCTATCCACTCCCCCTCATCCCGAAACTCAGGAAAGCGCAGTTTGGAGACGGTTTCGCCTTCGGCGGGGAATAGCTGCTGCATCAGGCCTTTTTTATGGGCTTTGAGGGCTTCGACTTTTTGGGCTTGTGCGGTGACCAGTTCGTCGATAGAAGACAGGCAATCGGCGATTTTTTGTTGTTCTGTCTCATCCTCAGGGATTTTAATCGAAACTTTTTCGAGGTTTTCGACAGACAGTCCAGGTTGAGCTTGCCCAGTTGCGTATTGATTCAAATTCAAATATTCGAGCATATAAAAAAGCCAGTCGGTATCTACCCCTTTATTGGGTGTTACAACAACAGCGTGCTCAGTTGCGTGAAATTTTTCAGTGGCAAGAGTGATATTTCCACACAAAGCACCTTGCCGCCCTATAAGCGAATACTTCCCTGCGTGGGTATGAGTTTTGGTAAAACCACGTAACCCATTACCGCCATAGCAAGGGTGCAAACCATCATTTATTTGCTCTTGAATTTCAGAAGCCCGAACAAATTTTCCAGCCTGCATTTTGCAAACACCCACGAGATGCTTTTCCTTCCACTCCCCCGCATCCCGAAACTCCGGAAACCGCAACACCGGTACACCGCTTTTTTTTGCCAGCTTATTCATCAGCAACCCAACCCGCTAATGGATTGACCATTTCCAAACCATCCACCCAGCCAAAATCTTTTTCATTGGCGGTTGCCAACGGTAGTTGGTGTTCAAGACAGCTGGCGGCAATGAGCGCATCACCTAAGGACATTTTCCGCTGTTGGCGTAAGGCAATGGCAAGCTCAAGTGTAACGGGACTAATCATCAAGAGTTTCAAGGCATTCGGCACATTGATAATGGCCTGCTTTTCGGCATCACGCAGATGTTGATACCCTAATGTTTCAAGGCGACTAATGGCGGAGTAGTGGCTGGCATGATCCACCATCCAGCCACGTAACCGTTGATGTGGCGGCTGGGTGGCATAAATAATCAGATTGCTATCAATCAACATCATGCCTTCCCGGCAGCGGGCGGTCTTGGCGTTGTTCGCGTTGCCAAGCCACGGGATCGGTAATGTCGCTAAACGGATTGAGTAGCGCAAGCTGTTCCAATGCTTCAGCAAGCTGTTTACGCTGTTGTTCCTTGCTGTCTTTTGTTATGGCGGGTATCACACCCTGTGCCTTTTGCTCCAGATAAATAGCATAGTTGAGCAGTTCCGCTTGTAATGCTAAGGGCAAATCGGCGGCATGTTGTTGAACTTGATGCAAAATAGCATTCATATAAGTTCCCCTGTATTTAGGTCAAGGTATAGAAAGGCGTTAGCACGATTTGCCCCGCTTGTTTCATTGCCAACGCTCCTTAAGATCATCCAGGCTATAAAGCACTGGCTCATCTTCCATACCGCGCATGGCTTGCGTCATCGCCATTTTTGTCCATGCTTCATCTTCAGCGTTATCCCAAGCGGCCAAGGATTCAGCCTGGGCAAGCATCAAGTCTCGCCATTCCTGCGAGGCTTCGCGTTGCCGTAAAAATAAGGCAAAATCTAATACTTCTTGCACCATGGATTCCGGTAAAGGTTTAACTGTTTGATACACTTGTTCGGCAAGATTCATAACACACCTCTAAATAAACATTTTATAAAAATCATCGGCATTTATCCGCCCTTCCTGAAACCAAAGGAAACCGCAACACCGACACCAAAGCCATTTTCGTTGCTTCACTCATCGCTCGCCCTCCCATTCTTGCGCCAGTAGTTCATGCAGCTTGGCCTGTATCACAGATTTATCCGGCAGTTGCAACTGGTACTGAGCAATCAAGGTCGGCGAGAGATTGCGCGATAGCGCGTATTCCACCACTTCGTCGTCTTTGTCGCGGCACAGCAAGACGCCGATGCTGGGGTTTTCGTGCGGTTTTTTGACATCGCGATCCAGCGCTTCCAGGTAAAAATTCAGTTGACCCATGTGTTCCGGCGAGAATTTGCCGATTTTCAGTTCAAAGGCTACCAGCGCCGACAGGCCGCGATGGTAAAACAATAGGTCAATATAAAAATCCTGATTGCCGACTTGCAGGCGGAATTGTTCGCCCATGAAGATAAAGTCGCTGCCCAGTTCCAGAATAAAAGCCTTCATGTGCTGGATCAGGGCGGTTTGCAGGTCGTTTTCGCTGTGAGTTTCCGGTAGACCCAAAAACTCCAGGACGTACTGGTCTTTGAAGGTTCGCTGAATGTCGGGATGTAATTCTCTCGCCAGTGGTGAGAGTTTTGCGCTTAGCATGCTGCGTTCAAAATAAGCGGTGTCGATTTGACGTTCCAACTCGCGCACACTGAGCCTTTCCTGAACGGCCAGATGCAGATAAAACGCTCGTTCTTCCTGAGTTTTCAAGGTCATGATGAGGCGATTGTGACTCCATGACAATTCTCGCCACACTGTGGCGAGTTTCTCATCAGCCTGATAGGTCTCGTAAAACTGCTTCATGCGCCAGAGGTTTTTGTCGCTGAAGCCTTTGATGTCCGGGGCGTTGTGCGCAATATAGTGCGCCAGTTCGGTGACGACACCCTTACCCCAGGCCTCACTTTGCACTTTGTGGCTGATGGTAAGGCCGATTTGCCAATACAGGTCAATCAGGGCCGTGTTGGCTTGGCTAAAGATTTTGTGCCGCGCTTGCTGGATGTGTTGCAGCACTTCGCTGAACACCGGGTTGGCTGTGGCGAGTTTATTCATACGCCGCCAACCCTGAAATTTCGCGGCCTTGGGCCAGTTTGTGCAATACCGGCAGCAAGTCGTCCATCAAGGCCAGCTCGGCTTGAGTGCGGGCTTTCCAGCCCAGTTCCAGGGGGCTGAGTAGATCGCTGAGTTTTTCGCCATCGAAAATCATCCGGCTCATGATGGTATCGACAAAGGTTTGCAGGGCCGGGGCTTGCAGGCCGTGTTTATCCGCAATAACGGCCAAGTCGCTGGCGGCCTTGGCGGCTTTGAAGGCTTGGTAACCGTCGCGAATGGCGTTTTCATTGAGACTTTGCCCGACGGGCAGACTGTTGATGTAGGCAATGATGTCGTCGCGTTCGTCCATTAAATTGGCGCTGGAAGCGATCAACTCGATCAGTTGCTGACGAGTCATTTTTTGCTTGCTACCGGTTTGGGTGGATTTGGCGATCAGGCCCATGATGTAGTCGTAATCGATGACCGCCGAGGCGAACAGCACGAATTCAAATTCCAGTTGTTGCACCGTGCCGGTAGCGTCGCCGCCTTTGCCTTGTTGGGCTTTCAGGCGTTGGGCGGTGTCCAGATAGACGCCTTTAAAGCCGCGCAAAGTGTCTTCGGGCAGCAGTTGTTCGACTTGGGCCTGTTGGTCTTCGCCGAGGTCGGTGTATTGATCCAGTTGGGTTTTCAGGCGCTGCACTTCCTTGAAGTGATTGATGAATTCGGCGCGGGCCGTGTCCCCTTTCAGGTTGGCGACTTGTTCCGGCGCGCAATGCAAACCTTGCGCTTTCATAAAGGTTTCCAATTTGCCGACCGCCGTTTTGAGTTTATCAACCACCACAGGCGCGGGGTCTACCAGCCAGATTTCTTTGGCTTTGGCTATGGATTGGCCGGAGAACAAGGCGATGGCGGCATCGACCGCTTGTTCCTGGCCGCGAAAATCCAAGACGTTACCCCAAGGTTTGCTGTCGTTCAGTACCCGATTGGTGCGCGAGAAGGCTTGGATCAAACCGTGGTATTTCAGGTTTTTATCGACATACAAAGTATTGAGGTACTTGGAATCGAAGCCCGTGAGCAGCATGTCCACCACAATGACGATGTCGATTTTGTTCTTGCGCGGGTAATCCTGGTTGGAATATTTGTGGTCTTTAATGCGTTGTTGTACGTCCTGATAGTACAGGTCGAACTCGTTAATGCTGTGGTTGCTGCCGTATTGGGCGTTGTAGTCGGCGATAATCGCCATGAGCGCGGCTTTTTTCTGTTCCGGCTGTTCTTGGTTGTCGGCTTTTTCTTGCGGCAGGTCGTCTTGCAGTTGCTTGATGTCAGCCACATTTTTGCCGTTTAGCGTGTCCTTGTCTTTTGCCGGCGCTTGGGTGGGCGGCGAGAACACGCAAGCGACGTTCAGCGCTGTGTAGCTGTCGTCTTCGGTCTGTTTTTTGGCCTGAACGGTAAGGAACAAGTCGTAATAGGCAATCGCATCGTTGATCGACGCCGTGGCCAAAACGGCGTTAAATCGGCGCGAGTTGGTGGCGGCATCGTGTTTGTTCAATATCGCGTCGACGACGGCTTGCTGGGAGACGGTTTCACCCGGTTTGAGTTTGGCCTTTTTACCGTTCTGGTCTTCGGGCTGAAAGTAATCGATGTGGAAACTCAGTACGTTTTTGTCATCGATGGCGTGGGTGATGGTGTAGGCGTGCAGTTGTTTTTCGAAAATATCCTCGGTGGTTTTGAACGAGCCGACCGTACCGTCGATTTGCACATAACTGGCGTTGTCGTCGAAAATCGGCGTGCCGGTAAAGCCGAACAGTTGCGCGTTGGGGAAGAATTCTTTGATCGCTCTATGGTTTTCGCCGAATTGCGAGCGGTGGCATTCGTCGAAGATAAACACGACGCGCTTGTCGCGTAACGGTTCCAGGCGTTGCTTGTAAGTTAGCTTGCCTTTATGCCCTTGAGGGTATTTTTGGCTGTTGGTTTGGTTGCGTTTGCTGTTTTCGTCCAGTGCCAGACCGAGCTTTTGGATGGTGGTGACGATCACTTTGTCGGCGTAATCTTCGGAGAGCATGCGCCGCACCAAGGTTTCGGTGTTGGTGTTTTCTTCGACGCAACCTTCCTGGAAGCGGTTAAATTCCTCGCGGGTTTGCCGGTCGAGGTCTTTACGGTCCACCACGAACAGGCATTTTTCAATATCCGGGTTGTCTTTGAGTAGCGTGGAGGCCTTGAACGAGGTGAGGGTTTTACCACTGCCGGTGGTGTGCCAGATGTAGCCATTGCCCCGGTTTTGGTGGATGCAATCGACTATCGCCTTGACCGCATAGATTTGGTACGGGCGCATGATCATCAGCTTTTGCTCGCCGGCGACCAGTACCATGTAGCGGCTGATCATTTGGCCCAGTGTGCATTTGGCCAGGAAGCTGTCGGCAAAGACGTGCAGGTGGGCGATTTTGCTGTTGTCTTCATCCGCCAGTTGGTAGATGGGTAAAAAGCGTTCGTCGGCGTTAAAACTGAAGTGTTGGTTGTGGTTGTTGGCAAAGTACCAGGTATTGCTTTCATTGCTGACAATAAACAACTGCATGAAACACAGCAGCGTATGGCTGTAGCCGTTGCCGGGGTCGTTTTTGTATTCGACGATTTGCTCCATCGCGCGGCGTGGGCTGACTTGCAGGGTTTTCAGCTCAATCTGCACGACGGGGACGCCGTTGATCAGCAGAATCACGTCATAACGGTGGTGGCTGTTGTCGGTATTGATACGTAGCTGGTTGACGATTTCAAAGTCGTTTTTACACCAGTCTTTGATATTGACTAGCGTGTATTGCAGCGGCGTGCCGTCTTCCCGCATGAAGGTGTTGCGCTCGCGCAGGGTCTTGGCGGCGGTGAACACGTCGGTGGTGACGATTTCGTCGCGCAGGCGGGCGAATTCGGAGTCGGTTAGATGGATTCGATTAAGCGCCTCGAATTTGTTGCGGAAGTTTTGTTCTAGTGCCTCTCGGTCGCGGATATCCGGGCGATGGGTGTATTTAAGATCGGTCAACTTAGCAATTAAGTTTTGCTCGATCTGGTTCTCTTTTATGGTCATTTGCAACGTTCAAAAAGTGTTCTGTGACTGATTCTGGAGGATTTTAGCAGGTTGGTAAAAACTCCCCGATATATTCTCTTTCCTTAAAGGGAGTCTACAATGAATAGAGCGATTGTCAGCAATGGATCGTTCTGAAACATTCGGCTATCCTACGTTTGCCAACTTCCAAAGACGCTACTTTGACTACTTTACATTCCAGCACCGTAAAGGAATTTGCGGGTATCCCCCTGCCAGGGACGGTAGCTTCGAGCTATCCATGCCGCCTGGATTCGCTTCGCGCTCTAACGGGTCCGGCAATCCCGGAATGACGAGCTTAAACTGACTCGTGTATAACAATGGGAGCATGGCTAGGGCGACAAAAATCCTGGGCATAAAAAAAGGGTGCTACTGCACCCTTTTTTGTTTTTACCAGGCTAAGGCGATTTCCGGCGGAGAATATACCCAACTCCGCTGGTCTTTTTGTCCATTTGTCGCTTACGGCGTCCTGCCTCTCGCGATCCTTGTCCATCCATGGACATCGTCTGCGTTGTAAAAATAGTTTCATAGCTCGCTATGCGCCTATTTTTACGCC
>Ga0172373_10002429_pt1 | contig 28495 bp, 32 predicted proteins | sample Lak10m_2_FD_114546 | JGI IMG/M metagenome (GOLD analysis project Ga0172373, IMG submission 114546) | Freshwater microbial communities from Kabuno Bay, South-Kivu, Congo - kab_092012_10m | ecosystem: Environmental > Aquatic > Freshwater > Lake | place: Democratic Republic of the Congo...
AAATCTTGTTCAAAAATTATCATAATGATGGAAAAGGAGAAATAATTTAAGACAGCTCAGATTTAGCATACCCACTTTTTAGGTTCGCAGTTCGCATTTGTCCCACATCTGTAATTCAACCCAATATTCGGGCTCTATTTTCTTAATAAGCATTTCCAATTTATGCTTCTCATAACCAGGAGAGGTAATCGACCCTTGGCATTTTTGATTTGGCGCAAAAGGTTTCTCTAGTAGAATACCAAACCATTTCCCAAATTCTTGATAATTTGTCAAAGCCTCCCACACACGAGAAAGTGATGATTTCAATTCAACCTGGTTTTTTATTCGATCATTCACAACGCTTCCTCTTTAATGTTAGTGAAAGTCTTATTACTCTATATAGAATAACCCCAAACTTTATTTCCTTTTTTCTTTGTTTGAATCACTTTCTGGCAATTTTTTTTCTGCGACGATAAAATTACGTATTGACGCAATCCAATAATTTTTCCAATAATCTACACTTCCCACCAAGGCTCCTATCATAGACCCAAATATGCATCCTGTAATAATCCCTATACCATACTCTCCCGGAGAATTTGGATGCCAAGGTAAAGAGAAAACTGACAGCCCGCCAAATAATCCTCCAGAAAACAGTCCTGTTTTTATGGAAAAACTTATTTTTTCTGTAGATTCTATTGTAGAAGCAAAAAGACCTCCGGTTAATGCGCCTATTCCTCCAACGGTCGTAATAACTGGAATAAACTCTTCTCTTGTTTTGTTATCAAAAAGTGATTTTATGAATGGAGAAGTTGTGATTATTCCTCCTGTTATTGCCCCTATTATAAACTTAGATTGATAACTATTTTCAAAAGAAGAAGCTATTGGAGTATGTTTAGGAAGTGCTGATGGATCATCATCGTTATCTGATGCGGCAAATATCGCATCAAATCCTAACAAAACTAATAATATTAAAGCAAAAAACCTTACTGCACTCATCGACATCTCCACTTCCTAAGATTTAATATAATGTCTTCACTTTTTTTCTTCAGCCTCAACAAATATAGGAATTTCTTCTAAAGTTTTTCTAATTGAAGACAAAAACCTTTGCCCACATTGTTCTTTTATTTTTTTACTCTCTGCAGAAGAAAGACTCGATAAAAGCTCAAGAACATCCATATTGCATGCTGTCTGAAACCGAGCTGTGTTTGCAGCTAGCGATTCTGTTAAATCTTCAGCTTCTTGTTTACTTAAATTACCTTTTACTCTTTGCTCAAAATCCGCTCGTGCGATACTAGCGTATAAATTGCTACACTTTTGTATATAGTGGCAGAATGTTGGGTATACGTCTTCTTCAGAAGAGGCAAAAAGGCTTCGCAAAGAGAAAAATACTAGAAAAATTACAACCCAAAAACTATGCATAAAACTCACTCTCCTTATTTAATTAAGAACTTGTTGATTTAAAAGGTTTTTGTTTTTTTGAAATTCTTTTAAAACGTTATGAAGTGCATATGAAGTCAAAAGACCAAAACTTGCTTTGGCAATACTTAGTTTGAATGCTATTACTTTTTCAACATTGACAGCCGTTTTTAATCCTACATTATATCCTCTTACATATGCATTATTAAATTCTTCATCATTTAAAACAGCCCATGAAGCGATGCTCGCTCCTGTATATCCAAAGCTAAAAGCTGTTACTGCCGCACTTGTTCCTGCCACGCAGTATGTAACAGTTCCAGGAGGTAATACAGCTGCCACAGCACTGCCTTCTAAAGCATAATAAGCCGCTAATTTCAGTCCAGCTACATAACCTAAAGGTGCTCCTACCGCTCCTGTTACAATAGCTGTACCTCCAACAATTGCTGGGCTTTCTTTATAGCCTGCACGTATAATTTCAGATGTACTCCTTAAATTTCCTAAAAAATCTTCCCATGGATTTCGAGCTAAAATCTTAGAAATCGTGGGATTTTTATGCAAAGCATCCAAACGTTGATTACTTGGATGCAATGCGATTAAACGTTGATTGCTTATTAGGCTCTTTGCTCTCCCGATAAACTCTTGATCCGTTAACGTATTATTCGTTTCGGCATTTACATACTTACCAATCGTTGTCCAAACAAATTTCCTCTCGGGCTTTTGTTCTATACCCACTGCTGCTGTCAAACAAAAAACAGAATTGGTTAAAAAAGCAGCCTCATAAACCTTAATTTTCTATTATTCATAAATACAAATCCTTTATCTTTATTTTATTTATAAAAAATATATTCTTTTTTCAAATTAATTACTTTTAAACTCTCCTCCAAAATACGAAGGAATATCTTTACAGCTTAACTTCACGTTTCGCATTTCTGGAGCAGATGCTCTTTTACTTGTGCCAACTTTTTTGCCATTGTGATCCATGCAGTCATATAAAATTTCTACTAGCTTCTTTACTCCCTTAGCTGGATCATCAACTCTTCCAAATTCGTCACGTGCGAACGTCCTTTTTCGCACGAGAACTTCCTTTTCAAGTTCTCCATCAAAAATTGACATAGCAGAACGAGTTGCGTTTTCTCTTTCTGTTTTTCCATCTTCTGCTCTAAAGACTGCTTCAGTAACTTTTATCTTATAAGGAATAACAACGGGAGCAACACTCATTCTATTGCTCCTTTGCTCATCTAAATAAATAGAATATCCTCCACTTAGTGCTTCTCTAAATTTTTCTTTCTCCCGGCTTTCTCTTATTCTGTCAATGATGTCCTGTTTTAAAAATTGTGTGGTATTTCTAATAAAACCAAGAGGAAGTTTTGCAATTAGATCATTTGAATCATCATTAGCACTAAGTATAAATGGCTGAATCAGAAAGTAAAAAATTATAGATTTGACAAGCATTCTCTTTAACCTTCCTATTTTTTAAATTTCTCAAAATAATAAGCATATGCAGATTCAAGGTGAGCCTCCATGTAAGATGAACCTTCTCTCATTGCTCTATCCCATGCTTCCTCAGATGCTCTACGCGCTCTGGACTCTTGTGCTGCTTCTGCATCATACGCTTTCACTATTGCTGTAGGTTTTAAAGATTCAATATATGGAGTATTGCTTGGATTTTGGCACGCTTTTAGCATTAAAGAATCGAGTACTTTTGGTTCAACTTTATGGTTATTCAAAATAGCTGCTTTAAGTTTCTTTCTATATTTTTCACACGCCTCATCTTCTCCTCTATCCATAGGATTAATCTCAAAAATAATGAGAAAGTGCAGCAGAAAGGTCAGTATCAGCTTCACAAATAGGCCAAACCTTCTTAAACTAAGGGTATTAAGATCATAAGCTTGCCTTCTAAACAAGGTAAAATATTAGAAATTTTTCTCTCACTAAAAAGTGATATGTTAATGACTTGTCTTTACAAAAAAACAAAATACTTAACAGGATCAGTGTGATGAATTTTTGAAATAACCCATATTTTAATCGCGTAGCGTAAATTACGGGGGCTTGCCCCCGTAATGGATAGCTGTTTATTTTCTAATGAACATATATAGGCTATTCATGATATGGAGTTGCGAAGAAATACTCACCATGTTTTTCGGATCATGTATGATTTTGTTTGGATTCCTAAATACCATCATAAAGTGTTTGAAGAACTTTACCGGAGTACGATTATAATATTGAAATTGTGGAGGTGGAAATTCCTGTTGACCATATTTATATGGTTGTACGTACTGAACCCAAAGTTTCTCCCTCAGACATCAGCAAACAATAAAAAGTCTTTCATCTAGAAAATTTTTTAGTTTACATCCAGATATCAAGAAAAGATTCTTCTGGGGTAGCAAGTTATGGACGCAAAGTTATTTTGTGGAAACGGTTGGTAATGCTAACGAAGAAGTCATTAGAGAGTATGTCAAAAATCAGCTCAAATAAATGAATAAGGAGGAGAACAAATATCGTCAGTTAAAACTCTTCTGAAAACTCGGTTGCTTGCGGCCGAGTTGTTTATTGCCTTGTGCAAATGTGCATAATTGTATACATTACCTAAAATTAGGTTGGAGTGAGATGATGACATACCTTGTGTCACAGAAGATCATTCAACGTGGTAACGATTTAAAGTCTAGTTTTTCTACTTTGCGATCTACTCCTAGTTTGATTGCGGCTAAAGACTTAAAATCCAGATATTCAGTTATGAGCGATGACCTTGCGCAGTTACTTGGATGGAAAAATGCTGATCAAGGTATTGATTTAACTGATTATGATATACCGTGTGAAGTCTCCAAAGCTGCGGAACAAGTTGTAGAGTTAGATCAGAAAGTCATTCAAAGTGCTGCTGAAGTATTGTTTTTATGCATTTGGAACTCTTCCCTAGAATGGAAAACATTACTTGGTAGTAAGAAACCAATACAAAAAGATGATGGAGAAATCACTGGTATATTGGGTCAAGTCCTTAATGTATCTTGTAGTAATCTGTTTAGATGGTGTTTGTCTTTAAATGCTTCTGATCGTAAATTAGTTAACTTTGCAGATAAACCTACGATTTATGTGTTAAACAACGAACACTCACCATTGCCCTTAACTGAAAGACAACAATCGTGCGTATTTTTATTAGTAAGAGGCAAATCGATTAAGGAAATCGCCTCTATACTAGAAATATCTCAACGAACAGTTGAAGAACATATTGCTGCACTCAAGACAAAACTGGGGTGTAACAGCCGATCTTCAATCATTGAAAAAGCTATTAGTAGTGGCTTTTTGCATTATATTCCAGAAGATATCTTACAGAAAAAAACCAGACTTTAAAAACACAAGAAGAAGGAATTTATGAGTCGAGTAAGCAGACCACCTTACTGTGATCCACTCATCTCAGAACGCAGCTGGCAAGTTTCCTACGCTCAAGCACTAATATGGTTGAATAATTGCCTTCAATCCAGTCAGCTCAGTCCTACACCTAAGCAAGCTAAGCCTTTTGTGATCCTCTTCACGTTCAACGGAGATCTCCTTGCATTCGTGAAGGACTGCATACTCAAGAAGAATCAGCCGTTTTTGTCGGGCCTTGAGGGAAAAGAGCGTTAGGCGCCTCCTGACGAGGAGGCGCTTGCCTTGATGCCGCAACCGCTAACGACTATTTTCTCTTCGCGGCACCACCACCGACGAAGCCTTCTGTTGCTGCTGTGGTCAAATCTGCGCCAGAGACCTTGACGACGGCGTTCCAGCAAGCTTCCTGGCTGGTACGATCGTGAAGATGCGGCTGTTGCATCGCCTCAATTGGTCCGGAGACTCTCCCCGGCGCCGAAGCGAAGAATTGGCCCGAGACGTCGGTTCCGAACTTTGAGGCCTGAATATATCGGCGAGCTGCGGTCTCCGGTGTCTGATCCATGCCGGGAATGCATCTCACTATTGGGATCAAGATATACCTCAACACCGCACTAGCGCTTCGGGTCACATTAGTGATGGACGCCCCACCAGGCGAGACGGCGTACACGGCCATGTGTGAGGGTAGTTTCCGTGCCAGTTCTGCAGCCCACCAAGCGACGAAGACCTTCGCGTCGGCATACGCATTGTTTGGAAGGTACCTCACGTTTGGCCCGCTGCGCACTAGCTCTTCAATAGCGTTGGTTCGGTTACCCTGGTGGTGTCTGGCTGCGAAGTCCGGCACGTCGGTGTATGTGAAAAAGGGAACGTCCCCGCGGGCAGGTTCTGCACCTGCGATAACGATCCGCGCGTTGGGACTCAGCAAGTTGGCATTAAGCAACCCAACAGTCAGTTGATGATGGCCGATGAGCGGGGCCTGAGAAGACTCGACACCCGCCGCAGTGACACGGCGGTCAGTAAAGGGAACCAGCCCTGCATTGAGCAGTAGGAAATCGATCGGCTGACCTCGTCTAATCAACTCGGCGAGTGCTGTTTGAACGCTGGTTAAGCTGTCCAGCTCCAGTTCCAGCGGCGTGAAAACCTCTCTCCTGGTATTAGCTGCGAGTTGAGTGGCCGTTTCTTGGACCCGGGCCAGCGTACGTCCGGTGACGATGACCTGGCCGTAGCCCTCTTCAGTGGCGAGCAAGCGGGCTGCCTCATAACCAAGCCCAGAGGTGGTACCGGTGACGAGAGCAGTTGGTAGCCTCTCAGGGTCTGTTCTCTCAATTGCGTTGTATCCAGAAGCTATAATGTTAGTACAGCTACAGTATACTCCGACTATGAAAAATGATAATCGAATAAGCTTTTTAATTAATCTCATCTTAATTCTCCAAAACACATGTTAAATTTCAACGAAGACAGTTGCTCTTAAATATATCCTTTTTTCTTTTCGGTTAATTATTCAGTTAAGAACCACTATGCTTCTTCGGTGAGATATAACATTTATTAAGAAAACTACATCCCGATAAAAACCACAGTGTTCTTTCAATAGCAATTCTACTAATATTCAAAATTTTAACTTCGGCTAACCTGTCAATCCTCACAACACATAATAAATCATTGGGACACGCATATTTAATAAGTTCATCAAGACCTGCACGCTTAAAGACTTTACCACTAATCATATCCTCAAATATCTTAATGACCTCCACTTTCTTCAAACGTTGCCGTTGATCTCTTCTAAATCCTGTTGATTTGTAGAAACGCGTGCATAACCTAAAATATCTCCTACTTTTCGTTCCTTATATCTTTCCTTTCAGCATTTTGTCTATAAAATGACTGTTTTGTGGACATTTTCAAGCGAACTGATACCAAGCAAGCAGATTAAGATTCAGAAAACACATCTTTAAATAGTGAATGTTACAACTAAACTTTTCTTTTTATAGAAAATCTACTTTTTATACAAAATTAAACTCAAATTTCTGTATAAGCTATCACTGCATCAACAGAAGGAACATAGATTTTTTCCCTCCCCTCTCGTTTTGATAAAGCAAGCCCTTTATCAACAAGAATTGCCAGCACCCTACCCGTATATTGGGTTGTTTTTTGTAGTTTTGCTGCTAGGGCAGAAGGCGTCGCATTTGATGTCAAGACAAGCAGCTGCAACACGTGTTCTTCCATAGGCGTAATATCGGAGCGTTGGACACGATCTCGGCCTAATTTCATCAACATTGGCTTAGCAAGATCCAACGTCACCCTGTTGGTTAGATCACCAATGTAAAGTCTATTCAACAGACGCAAGGTTAATCCAAAAATATAGCGAAGACGCCCGTTGGTAATGGTATAAAGGTAATGGAAAACCTCAGAATCGATAGGAATCGCTGCTTTTGAAGATTCCCCATAGAATTGAATACGTTTATGCAGCATTTCTAGAAACTCAGGTTCAGGTAAGGGATTAATGATCACTTCGTAAGAAATAATATCGTCCAGGCGATCAACATATTGCGCAATAAATCTCCGGAGTCCAACATCGCCAACAAATAACCAATTTGTTCCTTCTATTTGCGTATAGTCACGTAAGGAATTTAGGAGATATTTCAGATCTTCTTGGTTGTGAATCTCATCAATGTCTAAGTTATTCAATTGAAATAATACACCCTTTTTAAATCCTGCCTCTTTTACTAATCCAACTAAGTCTTCAAGGTGATGACCAAAAACTGTAGAAGGAACGATGACTGGTTGAGTTACAATGCCAGCTTGTTTTCCAAAATTTGCGCCAAACCCAAAAGCATCAACACCAAACGAACGATATGTTTCAGCAATACGAGAAGAAAGAGCTTTAGCCGATTGGAAACGTTGATCGGATAAGAATTTTTCAAATTCTGGTCGTAATTCTATTTCACGCACAAAGTTACTGATAATAGCAGCAAGCAGCGTTTCAAATCTCCATCCCTGCTCAACTTTAATTTCGGTAGTAGGAGTAAAGTACATTTTTTTGGCTTCTGCGCTAAAACGAAGATAATTAGCAAAGGATGTCGTACCAACACCCCTTGCGCCTTCAATCACAAGACGAACGTTACTTCCTGTTAAAACGTCTCGACAAACACGTACTTCTTCTTGATGACCTGTAAAGAGTTCCAAGGTAGATTTCATAATCGGAGATGTTTTTAGGGGATCATCTTTAAATCCAAATGCTTGCCAGTCCATTATTAAACCTCCTAGACGAATATGAACTTAAAATAGCACATTTTTTATTCAAAAACAATAATAAATTTATGAACTAATATTAAGTTTATAAATGTAAAATTAAGTACTAATGGTTTACTATCACGCTGTGTTTTATACTACCAAAATCAAATTTATTGGCATTTAACTCACTTTTGATATACATAGATTAAGTAACGTGTTAAGTGACATTTTTTAAGAAACTTTTTGTACCACCCTTGTCATTTTCAGAAGACGTTTGCAGTGAATTCAGAAGTGGTTTGCAGCTAACCACCCTGCCATCTTTTTAAAAGTAATGCTTAAATAAATTTACTTCTCTTAGGAAGCATTGTTCATATTTAGAAACTGTATTCTTGGCTTTTAGATGATTCATTTTTGCAGATTTCATGATTTCACGATTTCGTGATATATAATTTTTAGCACTAAGCGTGAAGTTGAGAAAACATTAAGCTAATCGCTTACGCAGCAGAGTATTTACTTATTCGATAAATAATTACTTTGAAAGAAGATTGTCACTCCCCTCACGTAAGACATTAGGTTTCCAAATATCTCTTAATAGCTTCCTCCATTGCATCTGTCATTGACATCCCGTTTTGTATGCAATGCAAGTGAAAACTCTTTTTCAAATCTTTTGAGATATAAAGACTAATCGACTGTCTTTCAGGTTTTTCAGTTAATTTAGCATCCTCATTAGATGAAGATATGGCAATTTCAGGAGTATGAGATTGCACGGATTCTGGCTGTTTTTGAAAATGAGGCTCTGGCTCAACTTTTACAAGATCGGTTGTTAATTCAAATTTTGGCTTAGCCATTCTCACCTCTAAGCAATTAATTTTTGTTTTTGCGAACGCTCTTCATCAAATAATCGCGTTTTTATAAATTCCCAAACATGCGTTATTTCTTCTCCTGCAGTTTTATCAAAAAAACTTGCCGAATTCCCCTGCCCCATTGCGCTTGCATATGACGTTCTATTAGAAATCACATATGGTGCTACTGCTCCAAATTGAGATAACACGGAAGCAGCCTGTAATGTTGCTTTCGCTCTTATAATTCCTTGCGTTATTACAAACACAAATTTCTTTTTACTTTCTTCCACTATACTAATAGTTCTTCCTATTGCCGCTAAATCCGGCGCAGTTGGCTTGGATGGAATTAAAATCAGGTCTGCCACTTTTATTCCAGTCATTGCATTTAAACTAGCATCTCCCGGTGTATCAATAAGGCATAAATCAAATTGCTTTTCTCTAAGCTTTTCAATTAAGGAATGTAAATCATTTGCGCTGGTATCTATCATTTGTGGATTATCTTCAGTACGTTTTTGCCACCACATTTCCAATGTCTTTTGTGGATCCATATCTATCAATATAGTATTCATCCCATTTTTTACTGCTTCCACAGCAATATGCGCGGCACAGGTAGACTTTCCTGCACCACCTTTTCTATTAGCAATAGTTAGAACTTTCATAAGAGTTTGCAAATAATTTCATTTGTATCAAAAAAGTAACATATTGTTCTTATAACACAAAACGTGTTGATGTGCGTCTTATCATGATTTCTTGATATCGTGTTAATAATATCACTTACTTTCATGATTTATAAATATCGTGATATTAGTTTTTATTTTTTCATAGAAATATATTTTTCATGAAATCATGATTACTTGATTTCGTTTTTTAATGTTTTCTCTAATGCTTCATCACTTGCACATTTCATGTTTTCGTGATTTCACGATGATCTGATTTACAGCATTAAAGGAGAGAAATTCATTAAATACAGAAATATATTTTTCATGAAATCATGATTTATTGTTTTTATGCTTTCGTGTTTTACTGTTTAAATTTTCTCATGTTTTCATGTTTTTCTGAAATCATTTATAATTCATGATTTCGTGTTTTCATGATTAGTTTTTACAAAGAAAAAAATAAATATTTATTTCTTTATTTCCTTAAATCATGATTTCAACATTTCATAAAAACAACGGACAAAAAGGATATTGTCGTAACGACACGACTTCGGTGTCGTATTGACAATTAATAAAAATATATTTTAAAGTTTAGATATTAAAAAATTTAACGTAGATACATGAGTACTGCTTCAACACGTATAAATCTTGGAATACCATTAGATCTTGCAATTTTAGTAGAAAAAGAATGCGATCGTCGAGGTATAAAAGTGCCCCAGTTCATAAAAGAAGCAATCTTTGAAAAAATAAAGAGGATAGAAAACAAAGAGGAAGAAAATGATATTAATAAACTTAAAGAGGATGTCCATGAAATTAAGAGAGTCGTAATGCTAATGTCAGAACTGCTTTCAAAAAAATAAGAGATATTGCGTCAACAATATCTCTCATTTGCACATGAGCTCAAGACAAATATAAGCTCTTTCGGTAATTCAACTATACGAGTACATCGTATCAGTGTCAATAAATTTGTCTTGTTTTGTGTGCGTAAACCAACTTTCAAAAGGGGGAGTTGCATTTATGCAAACATATAAATTACTTAAGCAAGATAGTGTCTTGCTTTCGCAACCTATCCTTATCGAAAACTTCGGTAGGGCAGGGGCCCAGTTTTTGAGTCAATTACATTATTGGCTCGAAAAGGATGGACCCTTTGGACATGAGCATCAAGGGATTCGTTGGATTTACAATTCGGCAGAATCTTGGGCAGAACAACTTCATTTATCTGTACGACAAGTTCGTCGCCTTATTTCCAGGTTTCTTGAATCGGGTGTTCTTCGTGTTCAAAAATTAAACCCTTGCAAATCTATTCGCACGAACTACTATTCCATCGATTACGATGCGCTCGATGCTGCCGTAGCAAAAAGATCTCAAACCCGCTGTTTTTCTCATAGTGACATTTTGTCATCATCATCGTGCCATAATGACACGATCTATATAGAAACAAAAATTACAAACAAAGATTTTAATAAATCTGAGAAGAAATCAAAAAAATTAGCAGGGCAGGGAGATATTTCTGAAATCGAACAAGTCAAGCAAGTCAAACCAGTCAAAAAAGTTATTGCAAAAGTAGAAAAGGGTAGGAAAGACGAAGATAAAAATACTTCTCAATCACCAAATCCTAAAAACTCTCAACCCAAAAGATCTACGGCTCAAGACATGCTAAGAGTTTGGAATACTATCCTTGGCGAAAAAGCCCAAGCAATCATGAATAAAGACTTAGCCCCTCTGCTTGTTAGTGCTTTCTCCACAAAGTTTGGGAAGGATATAGAACAATGGAAACGCTACTGCGATCTCATTAAAACCAGTGATTACTTGATGAAAGAAGGATTTGACCTATCAATTTTCTGGGTACTGAAATTTTCAACCATTGATCGCTTATGGGCAGGGGGGTTAGGTGTAAAACCAGCCTCTCTGGGATCAACTTCAGAAGTAATCATTAGCGAACATCAAACGGAAGAAATGATCAATAACCTAAACGAATCTGAAAAAGTAAAAGCTCTTCGACGCACCATTGCACAAGCCATTGGTTTTGCAAACTACCTCTCTTGGTTTCACCATGCATCCTTTGTCGAGCAAAATGGAAAGATTCTTCTCATTGCTCCCAATGCTTTTGTGGAAAATATTTGGGCCGAGCGCTTTGGGTGGATACATAAAGAAAACAATTTGTGAGAAGAGACTGAAGCGTAGAGCTAAACTAAATCAAGATAAGGTAAGAAAAAGATAAAATTTTATTAAAAAGATATATGATGTTTTATTAAAGGAATATCCTAAACTAATAGGGTAATTTTTATAAAGTTGACTTGAAAGCTTAGAAATTGATACAAACTACTGGATTTAGACGTATCTTTTTTTCTTCTTACATTGGAAATATGTTAGAAACCTATGACTTCGTCCTATGCGGCATTTTGGCGACGAAAATGGCTCGGGTATTCTTTCCTTTAAGTGATTCTTTTTCATCACTCCTCTTAATGCTGATTGCGTATGGAGTCGGTTTTGTTTTTAGACTCCTAGGGGCCGTAATTTTCGGGTATATTGGCGATACAAGGGGCAGAAAAACTGCCCTTTTTTATTCCCTTTTTGGCATGTCGCTGTGCACGGCAGGATGTGGGCTGTTACCGGGATATGAGACGATTGGTATTTCTGCGTCGATCCTCTTTTTTGTCTTTCGTGCATTGCAAGGCATTTGCATTGGAGGAGAAGCTCAAGGGGGATCTACCTTTGTAATTGAGCATTTTTGGCATCATTCTCCAGCTGCGCGCGGGGCCTTTTTTGCAACCTCAAATGGGCTTGGAGCTCTACTTGCAACGATCGTTTCGTTGATCTTTTTGTCCGTTGATAAGGAAATCACACATATATGGCGAAGTCGGCTCAAGAGATCATTCAACAACAGATGATGATTTACAGCATTGTCGATGGCATCGAAGCCAATGGGGCAGCGGTGGGCAATGCACAAAACTTTGCGGCACGCAGGGCTTACTTACAACAACGGGCCACCTATGAGACGTTAGGGGCGATGGCCGGTGAAACGCTGCCAACCATGAAAGCCGTCCTCGAAGCGATTGCCTATGCCTGTTTTTTATTTATTATTCCGATGGCGATTCTGCCATTCGGCTACCAGTTTCTCTTACGTTGGGCACAGATTCTCTTATGGCTACAAATGTGGGCGCCGCTGTATGCAATTCTTAACTAGGTCATGACCATGGCAGCTCGCTCAAAAACTCTATCCCTGCTATCTCTCTCAAATGAGGCAGGAGTAACCATTGCCAGCTCCGTAGGGATCGCGAATCTTAATACCGATATTGCCTCGATGGCGGGGTATTTAGCGATGAGTATTCCGTTTCTTTGTATAGCGATTGTGAAAGGGGTCGGAAGCTTCGTGCATATGGCTTCGCACTTAGGTAATGTGGGGCAGGGTGCTGCTAGTATGGCCGCCTCTGAAATCACCTCAGGCAATTTAAGTTTTGGGAATGTTTCGGAAGGAAATGTGCAGATTTCGAATAGCTCGATGCTTCAGCGCTCTAACGCAGCTGCCTATAAAGCGCCTTCTTTCTCGATGCAGGATGACCGTGTGGAAATGACGACCATGGCGGATGGGTCCCAAATCTCTAACATTGGCACCTCAAACCTGCCTATTAGTCTAAACGTTGCGGAATCGCAAAGTAATCAACTAAGCCAAATGGCAAGTAGAAGCTATTAAAATGCCATGAATTTAAGTGAAAGCTCGTCGCAGCACTTAAGCAGTAGCATACGTTCTGCCGTAAATTTAAGCGATACGTTGGCTAAACTTGAAAGCTCAGGTGATACCACAAGCCAAGGTATCAACGTTGAACAAAGCCAAGCAATTCATCGGGGAGCTAACTTGGTAAAGGATTTCTCAAAAATAAACCAAATAGACACAGAAAAAGCTGCGCAAATTCTTGCAAATGCTGGTGGATCATTGGGAGGTGGTGGTAGTATTAGCGCTTCAGAAAATGAATTATATATAAAAGCTCAGAAATTTTCGGAAGATAATAATTATCAGCAAGCAATGAGGGAAGCGGTGCATGCTTCGCAGCAACTATCGCATTCTCTTTCAGATGAAAAAGCGAAAAGCCTCGCAGAAGAGACATCTGGCGCTTATGAGCAAGGGATAAACCAACGTACCGAAGCAGCAAAAAGTTTTAGGACAGCAGAAGATTACAATCAGCAAGCAATCTTTACCCGTGCTAATAGTTCGACAATTAATTACAACGCAAGTCAGCAGTTTGGAGAGTGGTTGGCAGCGCAGCCAGCAGAAAACGCAAAAGGGCATTTAGGAACACGGGGCGCTGCACATATTATGGCTCACAACCCTCAAATAGCAATGGCGTATGCGGGACGATATATGGCCGAAAAAGGATTGAACCCTGGTGGTGTCTATACGCCTTCGTCAGTGCAGGTGCGAGGCCAGTATGATGGAGAGCAAGGACATCAGTCTTATGCGGTAACGAAGGATAGTCTGCAGCAGGTGAGAAATCAGGCTGGAGATATAGTTAGTAATTCAGGTATTTCAACGCGACAAAATGCAGAAGAAAAGATTACTCGCGGCCGCCAAGAGATTGCCTCCACATCATTGGACACAACAAGCCAAGGAATTACCTTTAAAAATGAGCTTCAGGCTGAGCAAGGAAAAGGGGTTGTCCGAAGAGTTGGAACTAAAGGAGTTCAAGAAATTAAAAATCTAGCTGATGATGCAGTAGAACTTAGCAAGAGCACATGGGATAAAATAGGAGAATCTCAACAAAAATGAGTTTAATGATATGTTTTTGTAGAGCTATTAAGAATATTATAAGCAGGAGAACCTGGAATCCCTGGATTTGTCGTCCAAGCGATATATCTTCTGCGTCTTTCCATCATATGTTCGGTGATAGGGTTTGGTTTTTGTGCAGTAAATCGTATTTTTATCTTCATTTTAAAGAAATCAACAAGACCAGCAATGACAAGAGAAATGAGGATGTTTCTCCAGTTTGCCGTTTGCAAGCTCACGATGTTAACCATCATTCCAAGCATTACCAGTACACAAGCGTGGCGCCAAAAAAGCGCAACGTCTTGATGGAGTTATCAAGAACTTTTTGCCATTTCTGTACGGTTTTAACTTGCATGTCTTGTTGATCGATATTTTTTATATATTTATTATACCCGTTCAATTCTTAAAAATCCATGTATTTCCGCAAAAAAGAAGCGTGATTGTTGCAGAAAAACTACCAATAAAAGATACATTTCAGGAGGTTTTAATATGATAGGAGAATCATTTGTGCAAGGGGGGCAAACCCAACTTCATAAATTTCGCATGATCAAGCAAGTAATAGGGGCAACATTTAAGGTAAGCTTTGGAATCTTTTTGTTAAGTTTTGCGTTACTTGTCTATCTCGAACATCCTTGGCAGGATTTTTGGTTGGTAGGGATCTATGCAAAGGCATACTTTATGAGTAACTGTCCGTCGGCGATTTCCTCTTTATCTCCCTCCAGCGTGATTTATCATGTAGGTGATCCTCAAGGTTACTCCGTAAGTGATTACATCATACTGCATTCAGATGTTGTACTGCGAATGCTAGATTATATCAGCTTGTCTCTTATCAAGAAGCTCTTGCAAAGTGCATTAATTGCCATCGTTGGATTCGTACTGGTGTCCTGGTTTTGGGTAAAAATGGGTAACAAGAAGAAAGAAACCCAAGTGCTGAGCGGCTTTGAATGTGTAGAGGCCAACGTTTTAAAAAAGAAAGTCCTAAAGCACGGTGCCTCTTCTTATACCGTTGGCGATATTCCTTTACCTAAAAATGCTGAATTTCAGCATATGATGATTACCGGAACCACTGGTTCAGGGAAATCCAACATGATTCACCAACTATTACAGCAAATTAGAGATCAAGGTGATCAAGATTGATACAACCGGAGGTATTTTTGCGCGGTTTTTTGATGAAACCAGAGACATTTTATTGAACCCGCTCGATGCGAGGTCTAAAAAATGGAACCTTTGGCAAGAAGGAAACCAAGATTATATTTTAGATGAGATTGCCGAAGCACTGATTCCCGAGGGTAAGTCATATGATCAGTTTTGGACACAGAGTGCGCGGCAGGTATTTTGTGAATCGGTGCGGTTTCTAAAACAAAACAACCAATGCTCTTATCAATCTCTTTTAGACATGACCTTGCAGCTTCCTCTGAAGGAATTAAAAGATAAACTAAAGAATACAACGGTTTCTTCACTTATAGATCCTGCGATTGATAAAACAGCGCTTAGCATACGCGCTTCCTTAGCTAGCCACCTTCGCTCTTTAATGGTACTTGAAGAAGGAACATCAACAGAAAAAAAGGAAACTTCTGAAGACGAAGTATCCTTATTAGGCTTTTTAAAAAATAACCAAAAATCATGGGCTTTTTTAAGCTGCCAGCCAGACCAACGCGAGTTCTTAAAGCCCCTATTTTCAGCGTGGATATCCTTGATGATCAAGGGAGTTATGCAGCGTTCAGAAGGAGCGGGAAGTCGCACGTGGATCATCATTGATGAGCTGCATCATTAAACCTCTTACCCTCTTTAATGCTTGGACTTTCGGAAATTCGTAAATATGGCGGGTGCTTTGTACTAGGATTTCAAGACCTCCATCAACTGGAAGAAGTATACGGCCATACGGTGACTAAAAGTATTTCGAATTTAACGGAAACAAAACTTTTATTTAGGAACGTGGATACAGAAGTAGCAACACGGGTGGCACGATATTTAGGAGAACAAGAAAAGCAAGAAGCTTCGGAAAGTATCTCTTTTGGTGCACATCAAATGCGTGACGGAGTGAATTTAAGCAACCAAAAACAAACCCGGCCTGTCGTAACAGCAAGTCAAATCATGATGCTTAAAGACTTGGAAGCCTTCTTGAAATTACCGGGGAATTTTCCCGTTACAAAAGTTGCTTTTGACTATATTGATTATCCAAAAGTTACGACAAGCTTTGTTCCTAATGAGAAAGTGTTGAAGACTAAAACTCAAAAAGAAACAGCTGATTCCAAAACGATTTCTCTTGAGTTATTTACCGACGAAGATGAAGTCTTACGCTTAAAACGTCGAGAAAAAGTCCGTGGCAAGAAACTCGAAGAGATTAGTGAATCTTTACAACAAGCTAAGGAAAATATTGAATATCTTTGTGCCGAGATAGATAAAGCTAAAACCTGAGTGATTGAATGTAGAAAAGAAGATGTTTAAAATACGAAGAAACTAAAAACTCCGGCATCTGATCACTGAGACGAATCCCAGGGGAAGAACATCCGGAATATCTGGTATTGATATATTCCCTGTGTCTAGTTTGTCAATAAATCTCCTCTTTCACAATGTAATATTATTGTAAATAATGATATTTTATGTCATATTATAAATATATAATACATGTGCAACTATATGAACTTATTACGTGCTCTCGCTCAACATGGATTGCGTGTCTTTTCGTTAGAAGACGCGATGGAGATATTGAAAGAGCATGACTTATCCGAAACCTATAGTAAAAAAATTTTTCATCTTATGGGTAAAAAAGGCGATTTACACGTTTTAGGGAAAGGGCTGTATGCATTGCCAACCGAATTGCTGTCAGGAGGACCCTTACATTCTTTTGAAATTGGCATGAAGCTGGTAAAAAAAGGGGCGATAAGCCATCGATCAGCTATGTTTTTTCATGATCTGACAGATCAGGTGCTCACGCACATATATTTAGTGGCCCCAAAGGTTATAGCGGCGAACAAGTCGACAAAAGCCGATTATGTGATTGATCATACAAGGTTTCATGTTAAGCGTATAAATCCATCCTCTTTTTTTGGTATTAAGCGCGTCTTTATCAATGAATCTCCTATTTGGGTTACCGATATTGAAAGAACACTTCTGGATGGTTTAATGGATCCTCAGTTATGTGGAGGATTTAGAGAAGTTCTCCATGCTTTTGAGAAGGGGTATGATAAGATTTCTCAGGATACCTTTTTGAAATACATCGATAAAATGCCTATTGTTATTGCAAAAAGGGCAGGGTGGGTGCTAGAGAGAATACAATGCTTGGAAGAAGTACAGCACCAGCTTGAAGCCATACCTACCAAAACGATGCAAAAGCTTAATCCTAAAGGAGAACGTAAAGGACCGCTTAATAAGCGCTGGTTCTTGATGGAGAATATATAATGCTCTTGAAAACAAAACTTCAACACTATAAAGACGCTACGGGCGCTAAATGGGAAATTATTGAACAGGATTACCTCCTTTCTTGGGTTTTAGCAGGTATCGCTTCTTTACCAATTTTACGAGAAAACGTCATGTTCAAAGGCGGCACTTGTCTGCGTAAATGCTATTTTGGAGATTACCGATTTTCTCAAGATATTGATTTAAGCATTCTTTCTCATCATGTGGAATTGGAAGATAGTCTTGAGATGTATATTCAGCAAGCTTGCGAGCTTAGCGAGACAGTTCTTCAAAACAGGGGGGAGAATTTTTATCTTGAGAGCTCTCCCTATAAAGAAAAGCTACCGCATCCTGAAGGACAACAAGCATTTCTTGTACAAGCAAAGTTTCCATGGCATCGCGAATTTTTAACGAAAGTCTATATTGAAGTTTCTTTTAAAGAAAAAATAGTAACGCCTCTTATACAGCGAGCCATTATTCACCCATATCAAGAAGATTTTAGTTATGATTTACAGGTTTATAGCATTAATGAAATTATTGCGGAAAAGATACGAGCCCTTTTGCAGTTTTCAAAAAAGCTTCACGAAAGAGGATGGGGAAGATCGCGCGTTCGTGATTACTATGATCTATGGTCCATCTTGAAGCATTATTCAAACGAAGTAGATAGAGAAATTCTTCCCTCTATTACCAAAGAAAAATGCGCGTATAAACATATACCTTTTCATAATATAAATGACCTCTTTAATGAAAAACTGATGTTGAATGTCGAAGAAGAATGGGAATCATGGTTAAGTGGTATTGTGGTTTCGGATTTACCGGATAAAAACACGGTCATACAGGATCTAAAGAATGCTATGAATCAAATCTTTCATTAAAAGTATAAAACACGCCTACTATAAACTTGGACAGCATCTCTTTTCAAACTTTAACTTCGATTACAGTAGAGCATGAGCCCTTTAGACTATCTTTTATATCTCCGTAAGGAGTATTTGCTTTATAAGGAGCATTTGCTTTTTAATAAGGATCGGCAACAATTTAACAAATATTCTAATATTGGTAGTTGTGAAATGAAAAATGTTTATAAAGAGCAGGCTTTATTAATGTGGCTTTTAGTTGCTGGCTCATCTATTGAGGCTTCATCAGAGCATAGTCTTGCAGAAGAGGACGTAGAAGAAGCGGGTGAGGAAGATGAGAAAACAACCTGGGCGAAAGCTGCCACCAAAGCTGCATCAACTTGGGGAGTGACTTACCAAGCTTTTAGAGCAGAAGCAGAGGAATTTTTAATAAATTATAAAAAAAGCCATCCTTCTCTGACTTGCCCTATTTCGGTGGAAGATTTAATTGTTTTATCGAAACCAAATATAGAAGCATTTAAGGAAAATCTTAACAGGTTTAATAAAGCGCATGGGGACAAATATACAGAAGAAATTCATCGCCTCGATCCCCATAAGCTAGATTCTTCTGTAAAATTCCTTGTCCCATCAAACCCATAGGATAGGCTTTATTGTATTTTCTTAACAAAACTACTGTAACAAATTCTTATGGAGATCTCTGATGTATAAGTGTAAGACCTTAATTTTTATTTTTTTGATAAAAATAATCTTCCCTGCAGCTTATGGGATAGCAGTATTAAGCCAAGCTAAAATAACAGATAAACCGCACTTTGAAGGTGTTTTTAATTTGTATGCTTTTTTTAATGAAAGAAATAATCTTATAGAATTTCAATCATCAGAGATAAGTGAACGCAGTAATGATGAAATATTAGAAGCTATAAAGATCACCGCAAAATATGCAAAAACATTTTGTGAATTGCACGATAACGTTGCTCATCCATCATAAAATTACAAAATGGTGCTGATAGCCCTCTTATTGCTCTGAAGTCAGCTCTGAAGTCAATATCTGTAATTCAGCTATCAATATGCTTCAGCAGCATTTAAAACCATGCGAAGAATATAGGAATTGCTGCAGAATTTCCGGAAATACTATTAATAGAATCAATCAAAATTGGGGTGAATTATTCATCCGCAAGCATTTATAGAAGTAGATTTTATTAGGTGCTTTTTTTGCCGTGTCTGTAGTTTTAATTCCCACATATAATTCCCCAGCGCATTCCGCAAGATAATCGTAAGAAAAATCTTCAGGTCTTGGTAATAATGTTAAAGACGTTGTAAATAAATCCTCCGAAAACGCGTTTACTTTATCTCTAGGTTTTAGGGCTTTTGTTGAAGCTTGTATGTTTGCTTCAAGAGCATGAGTTGCATAGGAGATTGAATATTGTTTGTTTCCTATCATTATAATGTTACTAAAATTCGTGCGAATCCCTTCTTCGTCCCACTTTATGCATCCATAAATGTTAGGGCATAAAAATAGAGGTTTTCCAACTTCTGCTTTATCAATAATATGCCGACCATTTGATAATGTAATAAAATGAAATTTACCCTGGTAAGCATATCGAGTGTAAAAATATTCTAAAAACTGATGATAAACTGAATCACTATAAATGACGCGAATATTGTTAATAAGTGCTGCTGAAGGGTGTCCATATAGTTCTCCGTCTCCAGCAGAAATACCAAAAGCATTTGGTATGAAAAAACGCAGCATGCTACCAGATCTGTTGGCTAAAGCTCCGTGGTGCGGTAACATTAATAAAACTGTATGAAGTATAGGGTTGATACCAAGATTGCTGGCTAATTGTTCCCGAAAAAGATGATCATTTTCATTAACAATGCGTTGAAAAACACTATGCTCTGCATCGCCCGTTAATACAACTGACATACCAAGATTGGGTAGGGTGCAAGAAATCACTGTACTATGACTATTCTTGTCATCGGCTGGCTGGTTAAGGCTCCAAATATAAACATTATTTAAAATGTCAGGAAACCTTCCCAAAAATTCTTCAAAAAGTGGTAGATCATTAAACACCCTTAAAAAAGGTCCATGAAGGAATAAAGGGGTGGGCGTTCCTGGGTTAATTTTTAAGCACTGGTTAATGATAGGTTTAATATGCGGATTTTTATCAAGAGTTTTAAGAGCCTGGGTTCTGTCCCCTCCACTTAACGAATCAATTTCTGCAAAAGAGGTTTGTAGCTCCTCTAATTGCAGAGTAGTGGAAATTAATTCATTAAGTGCACGCGAATAATAAGGAAAATGAATGTATGTATACGTGTTTTGCTTGCGTAGACTTAAAAACATTAGAACTTCTTTTACTGGCTCAGTAAAATTTGTTTTACCTTCTTCTGCGCCAATATCTCCAAACCAATCTCCCGCAAGAATTACAGTAATAGGAAGTGTTTCAGGAATGCTTTTATTATTTAGAAAATTGATATGATCTTCATCTGAATGCGATAAGAAAATAAAAAGGTAATCTAAAGATTCCAATTGTTTGTATATAAGTTCTTCTAATTCGCTTTTCGTTGTTTCTCTTTGTGTCGTGTATAGTTTTTTTCCTGTTGTTCTCGGTGTTTGTTGGAGAGCTGTTGTTTTCCTGGCATTAATAGGAGTTGAGGGAAATGGCATTTCATCTTCATCCTCATCCTCAGTAATTCGTGCTGATGTTGTTTTTAGGGGGGCTAAAAATAATTCTCCCCATTCTTTTCTTAAACTAAATTTAGGGTGCATTTGTAATGATTTACTTCCTAAATCATATAAAATTCCTACCCTACCTTGGGGTCTTTGATAAATAACAAGCTGACTATTACCCTGTCCCATGGGAAAAATATAGAACTCTTCAGCACTAGAAGCCCATAAAGAATGGCAAAAAAATAGTATGGTTAGAAAGAAATAAAACACAATACCACCTTAACGGTGATGAGTTATATATTCATCAAAATGCTCTGAGTAGTATGCTACCATCCAATTTACATAAAGAAAATCTTTACGCATTTCATTCAAGATTGTTTTGCACGGTTCAGGTTGAATTTTTGCGTTTTGAATTAGCTTTTTCAAATCATTCAAATCTTTAAGAAAAGCATCATGATGACTACGAAAGTGTTCTGGAATAATGCTGATTTGATTTTCTTTATCTCCATCATTACCAAAAATACGGTTAATGATGTTCATAGCATCCTGATTATAAGAAGTAAGTTCGCCCTTAAATAATCCAAATCCCTTTAGTAAACTTATTTCAGCAAGATAGCATGTCGTGAAATATTGCAAGCAACTACGTCTTATTTTTAATGTTTCCTCTAAGGAATATCCATCTTCTACGCTAACATTTAAACACGTTGGGTATGAACTTCCCATATTTTGACGTACATCTAATATTTGTTTTGTATGTCGACGTTCTGCGAGTGGCAATGGTTTACTTGTTTCATTTTCCTCAACAACTGAATATTCCATCCCACAGACTGATGAGGTTAATCCCAAAAATAAAGAACAGATATATTTCATCATTCATGCTCCAAAATTGCTAAGTTTATTTATATCATAAATTGCCCAACATAGCACGAAAATATGTCGTTGACATTTAATATCACTTTTTCTTTTTAGCTTTTTGCGTTTGTGTTTTTTTCGTTAGGGTTGTTTCAGGAGTTTTCTGACATAAAACTGCTTCCATCCCTACAAAATTCATGTCTCGAGTATCTAGGTGTACGTGTGCCTCTCCCATTAGATAATTTTTAAAATCATACTCTAACTCGTCTACCCACAATTTTTGATATTGTTCTCCTATGTGACGCGCGGGGATAAGGTGCCCCGATAAGCTTGGCAAGCTAATTTTAAGAAGTTCATTTTCAACCTTGATTGAATTTTGTGTTAATTTTTTATCTGAAGTAAGCGGATTTTCCTTTAGCAAACCAACCGTTACTTTTCCATTTTGTGTAATTCTTACTTGTAGTGGCCAATAGGGGTGAATCCATATATGTTGGAATTCTGAATCGCTTTTCAAAAGAGGCATTTTTATTCCTACAAACTTCTTTCTCTTTAATAAATAGCCAAGATCAAAATAGTAAGGCATCAGTCCATACGTAGTGCACTGCAAGAATTTTGCACCAAGAGTAAATAAGCGTTGCATGCTCTACATATCAATAATTTCTTGTATAAGCTTAGGATTGTTGATATACCATAAGTTCATTGTTAGCAGTTGTTTACTGACTTCTCCTGCAATATGGCATAGCGTACATTCAGGATCATCGATGCCAGACATTGGATGGTTTGGCGTATGTGTTTGGCACAATTGCAGCAAATCATGGAGACTACGATCCATTTGTCTTGGATCAAGAAGAGCTGAGGCTCTTTTGTTATATTCGTCTAAATAGTAATAAAAAATACGACAAGAGGCTTCTAATTCAACACTTCAGTCATGGAAATAGCCTTCATATTCAAAATAATCATAATGTTCGACAAGTTCTAGTAATGCCAATGCGCATGGTACTGCATCGATATCTTTTGTTAGTTCCAAAATAGCAATCGATGGATATAATTTTTCAATTCGAATTAATCCCATATACTTTTTTTGCCACTCAGGATATTGACCAAGAGTAGCTAATGCTTTGTCGCGTATATCTATTTCGTCTTGTATGAATTTTCTCTCAAGCTTTACTTTGCGTTCATTTTCCCGCTCAATTCTAAGTGTTTGATCAATTTCAGATTCTGGGGTGATGAGGTGGCTTGATGTGGAGTTTTCAAAGAAATAGGTCTGCAGCTGACTAAACTTGCTTTCCTCTTCTTCATTAAGATTTTCAAAATAATCTCTAGCAGCATCATCACGAATGGCATTGGCAAATCCTTCGCAAAATTCAATATCAATTGGGGCAATTACTTTTTGCATGATTATTTCTTCGTTCACATCATCGCTTGAATCAGCGGCCTTACAAAAACAAACATAGTTGATCAAAATAAACAGGAAAGTTATTTTTATTAAATTCATTATGAACCCTCGCATTTTAACTGAATCGAATCGTTTCAAATTCACACATTTTTCAATAAAAAAGCAAATTGAAAAGTAGAGCCTTTGGATAATGATCCAAATTATAAAAATGAGGCAAAAGCAAATTCTGGCTACGAAATACAGCTAAATAAAAAAATATGGTAGTGAAAAATAGTTATATTTTAACGTGTAGATCAGAGAAAGAGCATTCATGTAATTTCGGTCTAATAATTTTGTTAAGCATAATTTGACTCCATCTGTAACGAAAATGAAAAGCTGATGTTGAAGAAGAAAGGGAGTCATGGTTAGGCAGCTCATTTAATAAGCAAGAGTCTGAGTAAAATTTTCTATTAAAACACTTAAAAATGAAAAGTAATATTACTCCTCAAAAATGGGAATACGTGCAAGTACACTTTCCTTTAAACATTCGGGCCTCTCTGCTTTTTTTATAATTCCATCTGGCTTTTTAATATAAAGTGCAGCACCTACTAATATCATTTCAGCTTGGTTATCATTCAAATACCCAAATAAGTAGCTGACTTTATTTTTTGCTGCAAAACTAACCGCGCAAGATTTTTTACAAGCATTCATGCACCTAATAGGTTTACAAAAAATATTTTTTTTAAAAAATTGATGACGTTGTAATAAATCTTGTAATTTCTCCAGCAATTTTTGCCCTGAACTTTTCTTAGTAGAATTGTGGATTAAGTTACATGTAACACAGACGTAAATGATATGTTTTGTCATGCATTGCTCCTTTAAAAGTTTCTCATCATACAACAGAATTTTAGATGGATTCTTGATTTGTAAGAGGAGAGTGAGTAGTACCATGCAAAGAATGAGAAAATAATTCTAAATTACTAAAATTTTCTTCCGGAAATATGTTTATAACATTTTTTAATCTCTGCAAAAGATGTGTAAAGTTTATGTATTTTTTGTTTTGCTGGCTTCCGTGAAAATGAGTATGATATTCTGCTGAATTAGAAAAAATAGAATACATAGCATATGCTTCGAAGGTGATAAACCCTATAAGATTTGTAATTGAGAAAAAATACTGATAATTATCGAATTCTGAATTTTCAAGTGTGTTAAAAGTAATAAACCAGTTACTTGTACCGGCTAAGCTTGGAATTATTACAGATGCTAAAAAAGCTGCTAGGAAAGCATTTGGATAATTATTTCTCATTAGTGATTTTCTTGGCTTTTGTTTATTTGGGGTAAGCTTAAATAAGCTATCAAATGTTTGATTTGTTGCGATTAGATCAATAGCAAATCCGGGTAGAACTGTTACAAAAGTGTAAGGAATAGCGAAATAAGGGCTATCATAAACTAATGCTGTAGATTGATAGGCAAGAATGCTGCTCCTTACAAGATTACTAAGGGGAATTAAAAATCCTAAATACTTTATAGCACTTTGAATTCTTTCTCTTCTTGTTGGTGTATGGTGAAGGATATTTTCTTCCTTAAAAATCTGAATTATTTTACTAAATAACTCTTTTTCGTCCTTAGATTGTAGGAGAGAATCTATTAAAACTATCTGATTTTCTTCTTCAATAGAAAGAAGTTTCTCAGGAAGATCTTCAATAAGCGTAAGTATTAGTTTTTTATTATCAGGCTTCTTACCAGTGAAAGAATTTTTTAGGTTTTTAACAGTGTTTTCATTCAAAACGTTATAATATGCGTAGGTTCCAAGTCCGTATTCGGAAAAGAAAGTAATAATGCAGAAATATTTAATTTTGTTAAATTTATAAGTTGCGTAGGTGAAGGGTAAACTAGAAAGAATACCTAAAACATGACAACCAAAGTGACGAAAAGTTGATATGTGCCGAGATGATGCAGGATTGTTTTCGACTTCTAATTCTTTAAAAACTTCATTTATAGTCCAAACTCTTGAAGTGCCTATAGTTATAAAAGTTGCTCCTCCAAATATATATCCTAGCCAATTTACTCCTCTAGCAGCATTAAAAGCAGGTTCTATTAGAGGTATGCCGGAGTTTCCCCAGATGAAATAAGTCAAATATTTAAAGTATTTATTTTGAGAAGAATGCTGGTTGATATTTTCATCATGCAGCAAGCACTTCAACACGGCTTTCCTAAAAGGATTATTATTTTCAGTACTTATTGCTATGTCATCTTGCTCACTTAATTCCACCATTTCTATGTGATCTTTTTGTGCTACATATGTTCCAGAAGAGGAAGGAGTCATTTCCAAGGGCTCATACATAGAAAAAGATGGAAGTGTAAATAAAATAAGTATAATGATTTTTATTATCATAATTTTCCATTATTTCTAGGTAATATCAAAAAGATTGCATTATATAATTTGGTCTATATTCCAGTTTGTTTTTATTAATGTATTCATCTAAAGAAAGATTATTTTTTTTCAATTTTTCTCCAGTAATGCCACTAAGTATTAAAAGGGTATCTAATCCATATTGAAAAGCGCCGGCAATGTCTGTTTCTAGAGTATCCCCGATCATTAATGCTTTATATTTCTTTGCTTTGAGTTCTTTATTTTTTAATTCAAGAAATTGATAGATTTTAGGAAATGGTTTGCCTAATTGAGTAACTGTTCCACCTTTATTTAAAATTTTTCTTGCAAAATACCCAGAACAAAGTCTTTTTTTTCCGTTAAAAATTGCTTCTTCGTCTGGATTTGCACACATGACTGGTTTTTGTAATTCGCATATCTTTACTATTATTTCTTCTTGTTCGCTTAAGTCAGATCCTTCTTCTGCGTGATAAGTGAGTAGAATTAAATCAGCATCTTCGATGGTGTTTGCAGAAATTAGATTTATATTTTTAGTAATTTCGGGATTTTGCTTTTCTCCCCAATGAAAAACCTTTTTATTCCAAAATTTTGTTTTTAATAAATTCTGCGCTAGATCTCCTGAGGTAATGACGGTGAATTCCCTCTCTATTCCTAGATTTTTAAGATGCTCATAACTAAGTGAAGATGGTCTTGGAACGTTTGATAAAAAAATAACTTTTTTATTTGTTGTTAAGGTATTTACAAAGTCGATAGAACCTGGATAAGCGTTAACTCCATCATGAATAACGCCAAAGATGTCAAAAAGGAAAAATTCATAATTCTCTTTTAAAAAATTCTTATCTATATATCTCATGATTAGTTTCTCTGTAATTTTTAAGTGCTGCTATTTAAGATTAAGTCGCTTGCTTTTAGGCCAATCATGAGAGCGGCAGCATTAGTATTGCCAGAAATAAGAGTTGGCATTATGGATGCGTCAGCAATTCTAAGATTTTTGATGCCATGAACTTTTAAATTACTGTCTACAACTGAGTTTTTATCTGTACCCATTTTACACGTGCCAGCAGGGTGAAATATGGTTGTTCCTCTTGCTTTAATAAATTCTAATAACTCCTGGTCCTTTTCTATTCTAGTTCCTGGTTCAAATTCAGATTCAATGTACTCAGCGACGGTACTTTGATTAAAAATATTTCGACAAAGTCTAACCCCTCGAATTGTTGTTTCTATATCAAAAGTATCTGAGAGATAATTAGGGTTGATGCAAGGAGGAATTTCTGGGTTTGGAGAAGTTATTCTTACATATCCCCTACTTTTTGGCCTAAGTTGGCATACACTTATCGTGACGCCTGAAAAAGCATGCAAAGTCTTGCCAGGGACTTCAACGCTTAAAGGGATAAAATGCAACTGTAAGTCAGGGGTTTGAAGTGATGGGGAAGATTTTATAAATGCCCCTGCCTGTGCTGCTCCAATTACTAAAGGTCCTTGTTTGTTAAAGATATACTGAGCTAAAGCTTTAAACTTCCAGCTTATTTTTCTCGTTGATACATTCAGGCTATCAATGTTTTTAACACTGTATATTAATCTTGCTTGGTAATGATCTTGTAGATTTTCTCCCACGCCTGGGAGTGCCTGAATAATTTCTATTCCTAAAGCTTTAAGATAATCGCTATTTCCTATTCCGGAAAGCTGAAGTATTTGTGGTGAATTGATTGCTCCAGCAGATAGAATGATTTCCTTTGCTGCAAAAGCTGTTCTCTGCTCTCCTTTCTTATTGTATTCCACTCCTATTGCTTTTTTATCCGAATCAAACAAAATTCTGCACACTAAAGAATTAAGAGAAAGCTTTAAATTTAAAAAATCCTTTATAGGTTCGATAAAAACACTAGAAGAACTTGATCTCTTGCCGTTATGCACAAAAAGATCAAAATAACCGCAACCTTCTTGATCTTCATTATTAAAATCTTGAATTCTTTTTATACCAGCGTGTTCACAGGCACTCAGGAAATGTTTGCAGAATGGATGAGGTTGATTGATTTTTGAATAAAAATTGTTTTCTTTTATGGTTTTAAAATAAGGAAAAATGGAGCTCCACCCCCAGCCTTTGTTGCCTAGAGATTCCCAATCATTAAAGTCTTCTGGTTGTCCTTGAATGTAAACAAGGCCATTTACAGAACTGCACCCTCCTAATACTTTTCCTCTTGGAAAAAAAATTTTTCTGTTTCCCAGAGGTGTAATTTCATCTGTCCAATAATTCCAACTTAATTTTTTGTTAAAAATGGTTTTATAGTAGCCAATCGGGGTACGGATAAATATATTTTTATCGCTGTTTCCTGCTTCAAGAAGCAAGAGATTGTAGCCTTTTCGTGCTAAACGATTTGCGATAGCACAGCCAGAGGTGCCAGCTCCTATTATTATATAATCAAATACGTTCTTATTCATTTGTAAGCAAGCTTGCAAGAATCGCCATACGCATAAATAAACCATTCCTAATTTGTCTGAAGTAAGCTGCGTTTGGCATTTTGTCTACTTCTATTGCCACCTCATTTGTTCTAGGGCCAGGGTGTAATATGGGTATGGAAGGGTTAGTTTTATGAATTATGGGTTGAATTACAGATGTGGGACAAATGCGAACTGCGAACCTAAAAAGTGGGTATGCTAAATCTGAGCTGTCTTAAATTATTTCTCCTTTTCCATCATTATGATAATTTTTGAACAAGATTT
>Ga0172373_10002430_pt1 | contig 28483 bp, 20 predicted proteins | sample Lak10m_2_FD_114546 | JGI IMG/M metagenome (GOLD analysis project Ga0172373, IMG submission 114546) | Freshwater microbial communities from Kabuno Bay, South-Kivu, Congo - kab_092012_10m | ecosystem: Environmental > Aquatic > Freshwater > Lake | place: Democratic Republic of the Congo...
CATCCATTCTAAATGAGAACGAACAATATGTTTAGGAATAATTAAATCTTTTAAAAGATGTTCTGTTACAGAGATGTGATCAATATCATGCGAAACAATTACTTTCATCATCGAAAGTAAATTTAAACATTTAAATTAAAATCAACGTTTGATAATTTTTAAAAATGAGGGAAGTTGATTCCATTGTAAAAAACCATAATTCAGTTTTTTTCCGCCTAAACCTTTATAAAAGCCTGCTAGAGACTCAGAATTAGATCCACCACCAAAATCAAACACGCTTACTTTATCAGAAAAAAACTGAATGACATGTTGTAAAAGTAAATGCATGCTTCCTGAGTTTTCTTTTTTGTTAATGATAGTTCCTTTTAAAAAAAAGGCATGAAAATCATTGAAAATAAAATGAGCCAGAGCTTTGCAATTGTATTTTTCATCTATCACCTGAAAAGAAATCAATTGATTTTCTTGTTGAGCATTTTTTAATAGTTGCTCAAAAAATGAAATGGATTTACTTGAAAGATTTAATTCGTTTTTTAAAAAAGGATAAAGATGTTTTTTAGATAAAGGAACAATTTCATTCTTCTCGATCTCAATAACTTTTAAGTTCAATTCATTTGCCTTTTGAATGTTCCTGCGTGTATTTTGGTTGAATTGATATACTTCGCTATAATAAATTATAAAAGTATTTTTTGATTTTATAAATTCGTTTGATATTGAATTGCTTGCATTCCATTCCAGATCAATTAATTTGAATTTGTTGGTAATGTAATTGTAAAATAATTGTTCAATTTCAGTGTTCGTTTTACCATACACACCAAGTTGTGAAGTAAATGTGGGTTGTGGTAAATAATGAATTCCAAATTTTGATTTATGCGTTAATGGGAAAACACTTTCGTAATCATTTATAATTAAGGCATCCCAGCCGGGTGAAGTTGCGTTAAGGTAAAACGATTGCGCAAACACCAGAGGAAATTTAGAATTTAAAATAGCTGAATCCCATTTTTTAAAATCGATTTGGTTATGCTTTATGTGTTGAATAACTTTCATTTAAAAAATGGATCTTTTTTTAAATTTCAAAGCCAGTTCAATTGGAAGTGTTGCTTTGTTAATAGTAAAATAAGGAATTAAATCTCCGCCAAAACCTCTGAAAAACTTTTCAACTCCTTTTAGCATAGATCCTTCAAAATCAAAAACGCTACAATTTAATTCTTTTGCCTTTTCAATGCTCTTTAAAACAAGCAGATTGTTAACACCTTGAATTCCAGATTTTTTATTTACAGCACCAAAAAGATAATAGCATGTATTTAAATCATAAATACAAAAAACATGACCAAGCACTTCATTGTTTTTTTTTGCTGTAACAGAAAAGGAATTTTTTTCATCGGAAAATTTTAGAAAAATGTTTTTCAATTCGTTTTCGTAAACGTTTGCACCAACTTCTAATAAATGTTGTTTGAAGTAATAAAATAACTCACTATTGCTTGTTTGGTTAAAACCAACATCAACATTTTCTTTTATTGTTTTTTGAATGGCATTTCTATGCTTTGCATCAAAGTTGGCAACAATTGAATCCAACAAATTATTCAATCCAATACGATAAGTATAATTTGGAATTACTTTATAATTATTCCAAATGAAAGGTTGTAAGTCTAAAACATTAGAAGGAACTGCAAGGACAATAAGTTTTGTTTTTTGAGATTCAATAAATTTGCAAACAACATTCATTAACTCTTTTATAAAATTATTTTGTGCAGATTTGTTTTGATGATTAGATTCATAAAATAAACCACAGTGTGGAGTATATGGAGGTAATTTTAAAAAAGAAGCACCTGCTTTTTTAGTTTTTAAAAAATAAAAACCGCCAATTAACTTTTCTTCATTTTGGTAAATACCAAACAATTTAATGGATGAACCATAAACAGATAACCATTTTTCACTTCCAAAAACTCCAATTCTTTTTTCTGCTATTTCTACAAATGTAGTAGTGTTTGAAATGGATTTTATGGAATAGTTACTTGGCATTGAATTTAAAAAAGGAACTAATGTTTTTTTATTGTTTCAAAAACTCGTATTCATAAACCTTCGGGGCAATTTTATCTGCGAGCAGGTTGAGTTTTTCTCTTAGTAAGGCAATCAGTTTGGTATAGTTTTCATCACTGCTTTTTGCATTCATTCTGCCTTTATCGTTTCTTCCCTGAAAATGTTCTCTTATGTCATATAAACTCGCATTAGGGTTGGCACCTTTTTGTGAGTGATAATATTTCCAAAGTTCGCGACCGGCATCAAAAACTGCTTTTGCCTCCGGAGAAAAAACAAGCGGAGTATTACGGTAAACTTTTTTAGATCCAAATAATTCCAATGGTTCACTTGCAACATTATCTGTTAATGGATTATCTTTTCCGTTAATAAAGTCAGTCATAAAATTACTTGCAAATTTTTCACGCGCACCAACTTCGTATTCGGTAAAAGGTATCCAATGGTTTGTGCCGTATTTTGATTGAATGTTGTTACTAAAAAGTGTGTATGTAAAACAATCACTTTGAAATTCTTTATCCTTTTCCCATTTTTTATTTGGGTGTAAAAATTGATCGCGATCGTTAAGCCAAGTTGCATTAATACATTTTCTTACCGCGAAATAAATACTTGCTAATAAAAGATTTGAAGAGTTAATTAAAAATTGCCCAGCTTCAACATTATATGCCATTTCAGGATTTACAATAGCAATTAAATTTTGATTTTGAAAATCATTTCCTTTGAATGGAAATTTACCAATTACATTCCTATCATCTTTTGTTGCTCTGAAAGGTTTTATCCAGTCATTAATATATTGACTGTCTTCATATGCATAAATTCCTTTTTTACCAAGATAAACACCATCTTTATTATATACATCAGCAATTATACTTTTAAATTTTTCTTTTTTACTTGTATCCCAAATAAAAAAACCAATCGGAAACTTACCTTTAACATTATCAAATGTATCTGCTGGGGTTAAAAATATTTTTTCAAGTTTGGCTTGGTAAAAATTACGAAAATCTATAAAATGCTGACCTGACAGAATTTTCAAAGTTGAAAATTCTGTCAATATTGTATCAGGAATTTCAAAATAAATTCTTGTTAAAAATTGAGCGAAAAGTTCCGCGTTACCTTGTCCAAGTAGTTTAGCATATTTTTTATTTACTAAACTTTGTTCAACGCCTTTATTTCCTTCTTTACCTCCTTCTAATGTTTTCTTATTACTTGCCTCCGCATAAGGCGGATTGATATACATAACTAACTTTTTGCGTTTCTCTTTGTCGTTTACAATATCTTGTAAACCTTGTGGCAGTTTACTAAAATCATCATTTAAAAAATCAAATTGAAAAACATGACTTTCTAATAAATTAGCACCGTGTTCAATGCGGTCGTGCATTACTTTTACATCTGCCTGATCCAAAGTACTTGCCCAAATATTGTATTTGTTGGTTAAACCGGCTAATAAATTTCCTGTACCTGCCGCACAATCCCATACATAATATTCATCTTGCCAGTTTTTACCCAATACATCTGCAATATACTGTTGCGAAAGCTCCACCCATTGGCGCGGAGTAAAAAAAGCACCTTTACGCTCTCTGATATCTTGCGGAACAAGTAAATCCCTTCGCTCAACAATGTAGTTATGAAACTCATTAACAGGCGGACGCTTGTATCGTTTCCAGAATTGTTCGTATGCTGATTTATCTTTAAAATCAATGCTTGCATTAAAAAGTGATTTCAGATTTTCTTTTGCAATTTCGTAGCGTCCATTTTTAAACACCACAAATAACTCTTCCTTTAAAGCAGTATCATCATCGCTTGTTGCAGTGTCATGATCGTCAACAAATAAATCAGCTAAATAAAAATCGCTATCAACAATATTCAGTTTTTTCCCTTCGGTAAAATCAAAATTAATGAGTGGTTTTACTTCCTCTAACCAACGCAAATAAATAGGAACAAAGTTGTTTTTATCTATAAGTATTTTACCGCTTTCGGTTGATTTTGCAAGATTGTTTTTAATAAAGAAAATGAGTTCTTTATCATCTTTACCAAATTCATATTCGTATCTATCGCTAACTAAAATACTTTCAATTAATGATTTGATTTCTTTGAATTCTTTTGTTTCATGATTGCTTGAAGTGACGTTCCAGTTAAAATCATTTTTGAAAAACAAGTGTTGCACTTTTTCGTAAGGAACAAAAGCAATTTTTTGAAAATCAAACGCGCCTAAAAAAGCAGGTGGTAAATTTTTATCAAAAGTTCGCGCCTTTCCAATAGTAAGTATAAGTTGCGCAAACATAGAAATGAGATCAAAATTTCCGGTTTTTGCTTCTGCCCATAAAAGAGATTGCTCTTCCACATTATTTTTTTCAGATAGCGTTACCGTAAAATCAATATTGCCAATAATTTTGGTAGTATCGTATTGCGAAAAATAATCTTGCCCTACTTTATTCTTAAGTTCTTCTTCTCTTATGTTTTGGTATTTCATTCGCGTGGTGTGATTTTTTGTAAGGATATTATTTTAAAATTACAAAAAGTTCTTCATTAATTATTCCTAATCGCCGTTGTAGAATTTGCCTGTGCCTTTGGCATAATAGTAAGTTCGTTAATGTTTACATGATCCGGTCTGCTAGCAACCCAATAAATAGTTTCTGCAATGTCTTCGGCATACAGAGGTGTTAATCCTTCATACACTTTTTTTGCGCGATCTTCATCTCCATGAAAACGAACAATAGAAAACTCGGTTTCAACCATGCCCGGATGAATAGCAGTTACTTTAATACCATACGGAAGTAACTCAATGCGCATCGCTTTGTTTAAAGCATCAACAGCGTGTTTGGTAGAGCAATACACATTTCCGTTTGCATAAACTTCTTTACCTGCAATTGAACCAATGTTAATAATTTGGGCCTGCTTAGCAGTTTTTAAAAATGGTATCAGTTCCTTAGTTATATAAAGTAACCCCTTCAAATTGGTGTCAATAATTTTTTCCCAATCATCTAGTAATCCATTTTCCAAAGTACCTAAACCAGATGCTAATCCTGCATTGTTTACTAATACATTAATTGTTTTCCAATTATCCGGAATGGATGCAATAGCAGTTTTTACTTCGTTATAATTACGAACATCAAAACAAAGCGAAAGCACTTTTGTTCCGTTTTGTTTTAATTTAGTTTCTAGTTTTTCTAAACGTTCTTTTCGTCTTCCGGTAATAATGACATCGTATCCTTTTTTTGCAAACTGAATTGCTGTTGCTTCGCCTATGCCTGAAGTTGCGCCTGTTATTAATGCAATCATAGTTTAGTGAGTAGAATTAATTTTGTTTTGTTTTTTTGCTAGAGTGCTGTTTTTGTAGCCATACATAAAGTAAACTACCAATCCTATCAATAACCAAATGGAAAACAAAAGCCAATTGGTCCAACCCATACCGGTTAACAAATAACAACAGGATAATAAACCCAATACCGGAATGAGGGAATAATTTTTTATGTATGATAAAACTGCAATAACTAACCAAAACACATAAAAAATTACCATCGGGTAATTAATTGTTTTTGAATTGTCTTCGGAGGTATTGTAAGTAGAATCAGGAACGTAAATAAAAATCAAAATAAAAGATAAAATAGTAATTGAAGGTATTATCCATTTGGAATTGATGTAAGGCAATTTGAATTTCCCTTTTTCTCTTGCAGAAGTATCTCTTGGTAAAGTAAGAACTCCTCCGCATACTAATACAAATGCAAACAAGGTTCCAATACTGGTAAAATCAAGAACAAAATTTTCATCGGTAAAAAAAATAGGTAAGCCAACAACTAAACCAGTTACAATTGTTGAGAATCCTGGTGTTTTATATTTAGGATGAATACTAGCAAATCGTTTAGGCAACAAACCATCTCGGCTCATACTCATCCATATACGAGGTTGTCCCATTTGAAAGACAAGCAATACACTCGTCATAGCTACAACAGCAGCAATAGAAACAATAAACAACATCCACTTGATTCCTTTTAAATTAAAAATTTCGGCAAGCGGATCGGAAACACCAAGTAAGTTGTAAGATACCATACCGGTTAAAACAAGCGATAAAATAATATACACAACGGTACAAATTACCAATGAATAAATCATGCCTCTTGGCAAATCTCGTTGTGGATTTTTACTTTCTTCTGCAAGCGTTGATACCGCGTCAAATCCAATGTAGGCAAAGAATACAGCTGATACACCTGCCATTACACCGCTAAATCCATTTGGCATAAAAGGCGTCCAGTTATCAATATCAACATGGAATATACCTACAATAATTACTAAAACAATAATTAATAGTTTAATCAATACCATTATGTTGCTGAGGTTTTTTGATTCTTTTGTTCCAAAAAAAACCAAAGCTGTAATAAGAATGTTGATGGTGAATGCAGGTAAATCAAAAATAATTTTTAATCCTGCTATTTCGGGAGCATTTTTCCATGCTAAAACACCTTCGTTTAGTGCATCGCCTATTTTATAATTATTAAAAGCATCGTGTGCTGCTTTATAATTAATGGTCAGCCATTCGGGTATTGCTCCTGCAGGTAATAAATTAGTGAAGTAGCCACTCCATGAAAACGCGATGTAAATATTTCCAATTGAATATTCCATTAATAATGCCCAGCCAATAATCCAGGCAAACAATTCACCAAATGAAACATAAGCGTAAGTATAGGCACTGCCTGATGCAGGAACTCTTGCCGCAAATTCTGCATAACACATAGCAGTGAAGCCACAGGCAACGGCACAAATGGCATATAAAATAATTACTCCCGGTCCGCCATTAAAACAGGCATTCCCGATTGCACTAAAGGTGCCGCCGCCTATGATGGCTGCTATACCAAAAAAAGTAAGGTCTCTTACGCTTAATACTTTGTGAAGGCCTGTTCCGTGTTCTTCCAGTTCATCCTGCCGAATAGCGGTTGCCGGTTTTTTTCTGAACAAATTTGATAAACTCATATAAACAAATGTAGGAATAATTGTGATTAATCACTTGATTTAGCAGAATACACAAACAAAAAAGGCTGCCTATTTAGGCAGCCTTTTAAAGTTGATTTATACAATCAATTATTTGTTGATTACAATTCTTTTTGCAGTTGATTTCCCACCATTGTTAATTTTAACAATGTAAGAACCAGCAGCTAAGTTAGAAAGGTCAACAGTGTTGTTACCTTTTACTACTTTAGAAGAATAAACGTTTTCACCAATGATGCTGTAAACTTCCATAGAAGCTTCGTTTTCAGAAACTTTTACAGTGAATACACCATTTGAAGGATTAGGGAAAACAGAAATAGCATCAGAAGAAGTATTTTCTTTAACACCTACAGTTGGAACTTTGAAGATAGAAATATCATCTAAACGAACATTCATTTGATTAGTTGAAGAAATAACAGTACCTCTTCCTGAGATAGAGAAATATCTTGTTTCAGTAGCTGTAGCAGAATATTCAACTGAATCTTTTAACCATGTTGCATAAGTTGTTATTGCAGAATATGGTTTTAATTCAGTCGTCATACCAGCTTCTGATGATTCAGTTCCTGTATAAACTGCAGTTTCTCCATTTGCTGTTGTAGCAGTTCCATTTGTTCTTCTGTAATAAACGATACGGTATGTTTCTCCTTGAACAACTTCCATACAAGGTAAAATTAATTGATAAGAATAAGTTGTACCTACAACACCACCATTTGTAGCATTTACAGTAGTAAATAAAGCTTGAGCTCCTGATCTTTTTGTACTAGTTGAAATTCCTGTATATGGAGCAGCAGTGCCATAAATTGACAAACTGTTTACCTCATTACCAGCTTCAATACCATTTAAGTAGGCTGCACTTGTTAAAGCAGTTGGAACAGCGTTGAAGAAACCTTCAGTTACTGTATCATTTGCTAAAGCAATATCATTAGCCTGAGCTACCCAAGCTTTTAAAGTTTTTGCACCTGTACCAGAAAAGTCATTAGCAGGTAAGAAAAATGCAAATGTTGAATCGCCAGGAGCTAATGGACCAGGGATTACAGTTGCACCAGCAGGTGTTCCGTTTATGCTAAGGTTAACAGCAATGTTTGATTCTGTTGTAGTACCGATGTTTTTAACTAATGCTAAAACTGTGTCTAAACCCATTCCGCATGTTCTGTCTAAGTTAATGTTATTTATGGGACGAACTCCCATTACGAATAAATCAACTAATTGAGCACCCACTGGATAGATTGTAAACGTACCATTGAAATCAGCTGGAGCAGCACCATAACCATCACCTGAAACATGGAATGAAGCAGTTTGGTTGCCAGTTAAAGCCGCATCAATAGTTACTTCAACTGTAAAAGAAATACCAGTAGTTGAAAATAATCCGCCATAAGCATCGCCTGATTGATTATTTAATCCCCAAGAAATAGTATTTCCTGAAACACCATTTAAAGCCTCTAATCCACCACCTGCATCTTGAGTGTTAGGGATTGGATTTGATGTATTACCTGCACCTGTTGGTGTAATACCTGCAGGGAAAGTAATTGCTAATGAATCACCATATTCTGCATCTGTGTTGTTAGTTTTGTAAGTAAAAACTAAGTCTTGAGTTGTACCTGCATTATACAAGGTATTACTTGTAATTGTTACATCAACTGCTGTAACTGAATTGTTACCGCTTCCATTTTTTGAAGTAGCATTTTCATACTTCATTTTTCCTTTTAATGGGTTTTTGACTTTAATCGTTGTTTGAGCTTGCACTCCTAACGCTACAATCGAAGCTAAACCTAATAAGTAGATTTTTTTCATGTGTTTGTTTGTTTAATTTTGGCGCAAATATATAACATAATTTTTTTAAAAGCACAATTTTTAACAGCTATTTATTAATTTTGAAAGTGTTTAAATTAGATATACTTGCAGTAGGCGTACATCCGGATGATGTAGAACTAGGTTGTTCAGGCACATTATTAAATCATATTCAAAAAGGGAAAACGTGTGGAATCCTTGATTTAACTCAAGGTGAGTTGGGCTCTAGAGGGAATGTAGAATTAAGAAAGCAAGAAGCTAATGCCGCTGCAAAGGTTTTGGGGATTGCTTACAGAGAACAACTTGGTTTAAAAGATGGGTTTTTTGAAAATAATTTCGAGTCTCAGGTAAAACTGATAGAAGTCATTAGAAAATACCGCCCGGAAATTGTTTTAGCTAATGCTATAAACGATCGCCACCCCGATCACGGTAGAGCAGCTAAATTGGTTGCTGATGCCTGTTTTTACTCGGGTTTAGCAAAAATAGAAACCACATTAAATAACGAGCATCAAAACATATGGCGACCAAAAGCAGTTTATCATTACATACAAGATTACACATTAAAGCCAGATTTTGTAGTTAATGTAAGTGAATTTGCAGATAAAAAACGTGAGGCCATATTGTGTTTCTCTTCACAATTTTATAACCCCAATTCAACCGAACCGCAAACGCCAATTTCCAGCCCTGAATTTTTAGAAAGTGTATTTGCAAAAATGAGTGTTTTTGGAAGAGCCATAGGAACAAAATATGCAGAAGGCTTTACAGTTAATCGTTTTGTTGGTGTAAATGATCTTTTTAGTTTAGTATAACAATTGTTGTAACTTAAAAATTGTTCCAGTAATTAAAACTAAAATTTCTACCGATTAAACACTATTGTTGCCGATTGTGTAATTCAAATTCTTTTTTGTATATTAGTTGTGTAAAGCGTATTACCTTTGTCCACTTTTCTAATAAGGCATATTTTATAATTTAAAATAGGACAATATGAATAAATTTTCTTTACCTCTATTCTTGTTTTTTGTGCTGGTACTCAGCACTTCATTAAAAGCTCAAAATGTGGGGATTAACTCTACCGGAGCATCGCCTGACGCTAGCGCAATGTTGGATGTAAGTTCTACTACAAGTGGCATGTTGATTCCACGATTAACTCAAACACAAAGAACCAGTATTTCTTCACCGGCAATAGGATTACTTGTTTACCAAACTGACAATACAACTGGTTTTTATTATTATACCGGATCACAATGGTTAAGGTTGGCACCAACTACTGAAGCATCGCTACCATATAACATTGTAACCTATACAACTGGTTCTGGAACTTACACCCCCTCTGTAGGTACAAAAGCAATAATGGTTAAATTAGTTGGAGGTGGTGGTGCTGGAGGAAGTGCAGATTATTCAAATTGTGCCGGCACTTATCATGTGGGAACAGGTGGTGGTGCTGGTGGTTATTGCGAAGGTATAATAACAACTCTATCATCTTCATATAGCTATACAGTTGGCATAGGTGGTGTGCCAAGTTCTGCTATTTGTGGTTCAGGTGGTGGTGCTGGTGGTGCTGGAGGAACAACAACTTTTGGCACTTTTGTAGCTAATGGTGGCGGTGGTGGTTATAATTCTTATAGCAGCTACGGATCTTCAGGTGGATCAGGAGGAACTGCTAGTGGAGGTAACATTAATATTACAGGTGCAGTTGGTGGATATGCTTCTTCTACTTCATTTATGGTTGCAGGTTATGGTGCACCTTCTTATTTTGGTGGTGGTGCAGTTGCTCGTACTGGAAACTTTTCATTAGCAGGGTATAGTGCCACTTCACCTGGCTCAGGTGGTGGTGGCGCTAGTTCATATTCTGGTGGCCCTTATTTAGGTGGTAATGGCGCTGCTGGTATCATTATTATTTATGAATATAAATAGATTAAATTTTTAAAGCCAATTATCTTTTATGAAAAAACACCTACTATATCTCCTGTTATTTGTTTTTGCCTCTAATTGTTTCCCCCAAGGATTAATAAACAACAATGCTAAAATTGTTTTTTCAAGCGCAGCTCAAATGTATATTGGCGGTGGAACAAATGGAGATTACACTTCTCAAAATGGTGGTACAATAACACCGTCATCAACTTCTATAGTTTTATTAGAAGGTGACTGGAATAATAATTCAGCAAATACCGGATTTTCTGCTGATGCTGGAACTGTGCAATTGGTTGGAACTACACAATCTATTGGAGGCAGCAATTCTACAACTTTTTACAACCTGAGTTTGTTAGGAAATGGCACTAAAACACTAAGCATTAATACAAGTGTTGGGGGTGTAACTACTAAAACCGGAGCACTTACAATGGGGACACAAATTCTCGATTTAAATCAAAAAATGCTTACCATAAGTAATTCTGCATCTACAGGTATTAATTCTTCATCAACAGGATTTATTAAAAGCGAAACGAATCTTGCTACAAACCCAAGTATTGTGCAATGGAATGTTGGCACAGGATCAGGTTCTTTCGTAGTTCCATTTGGGAAAACAACAACTAAAATTCCTTTAACAATAACTATTACTTCCGCAATGTCTTCTGCATCTGATTTTTTTCAGGTTGCAACTCGAGCTACCGGTTCTGATAATACACCATGGACTACAGGTGTAACTAATATGTACGACAGAACAGTGAATGGAGATGGTGGTATACCTGCTGTAATAGATAGATGGTGGGATTTTAAATTTAATACTGCAGCAACAGCAAGTATAACATTTAATTATCTCACAGCAGAAAACACACTTAATGCTCCGTACAATACAGCTAACATAGGTGCACAATACTGGACTGCGGCTACAGGTTGGATTCCAGACAATTCAAGCATTGGCTCAGCAAGTGCATCAGGAGGCACAATAACTGTAACAGGAATTCCTTTCCCAGCAAACACCTTAAGGCCAATTGTTCTTTCTTCATTAAGCGCGCCTTTACCCATCGAGTTAAAAGAATTTAATGCAACTTGTAAGGATAAAAAAACAATTATTAGTTGGGCAACCATTACGGAGAACAATAACAACTATTTTACCTTAGAAAAAAGTAATGATGGCAATGCTTTTTATGATGTAGCAATGATTCCAGGTAATGGCACATCTTACCAAACAAATACCTATAGCTTCACCGATGAAAATGCAAACACAACAATTTACTACAGATTAAAACAAACAGATTTTGATGGTAATTCTTCGCTATACGGTCCTATTTCAGTAAACTGTGCTAACACTAATAATGATATTAGTTTATGGCCAAACCCAAACCATGGTGCTTTTACCGTAAAAGGATTACGGCAAAACCAAGTTTTAGTAATAACTGATGTGCTGGGCAAAATAATTTTTAAATCTAAAGCCACCAACGAAAACATGGAGATACTCCTAAATGATTTTGCTACAGGGGTGTATAATTTGCAGGTAATCGATGAGCAAGGTATTACTGCTAAAAAGTTAATAATTGAGTAAGTATTTGCAATTTTAATCAGCTTCAATTTTACTTATTCTTGTATTTCTAATCTGAAGCAGAAGAACACTAAATTTGAAAAACACAATAGAACTTACTTAAGTCTATTGATTTTACCTTCATCAAAAACTTCGGTAATTAATTCATCTAATCCATCAAATATGTCGATGTATTGCTTTGGAGATTTACGGGTGTAGGGTTTTACAAAATCGTATAAAACATAATAGTTTGCTTTTTCAGGGTAATACTTTGCGATATAAAATACTGCTGAAGAAAACACGGTAAAAACACTTGCTATCGCATTTGGTAAAGCAACAAATAATGATTCAACAGCTAAGGATGCAGTGCCTTTTGAGTTGAGTAGAATAAAATCAATGTTTTGTTTTTTTATATGATTTAACGAAAGTTCAATAGATTCATTAGATTGATTGGGGTGTGGTTTAAATAAAAAAACATACTCGCTTTTGTTTTCAATTTCCTTTAAACACCTATCAATAAAGTCAGTCCAGAAGTTCTCATCCGGTTCATAACACTCAAAAGCATCTAACAAGATTAATATGTATTTTTTAGTTCGGTCTAGTTTGTTTAATGCTGTTGATTGATGCGCAATAGTTTTAAATGCAATTTCGAAATCAGTTTGCTCTAAGTAAGGTTTAACTTTTTGCTCAATTTTTAAATCTCTTTTATTCAAGTATTTTTTAAAGCCATTATCAAAAGCACAATAAAAATTATCAAAATCAGTTTTAAGTTTAGAAACATAAAAGTAATCGCCTATACCATGTTCCATATAGTTAACGGAAGCATTTGGAAAAGCCTGCATTAATCCTCGATTCAAGGCAGTTTGTGTTAACATAAATAATTTTACTTGCTTAAAATCATGTATGTTTTGTTCGTTAAACCGAGTAATAATTTTTCTTCGTAATAGCTCAGCGTTTTTTTTCTCGTGCTTATTTAAAAGTTTAGTGTAAATAGTTTTAATAACCGGTAAGTATTTTATTCTTCTCAGTACACGCTTTCTTAAACCTGCACGAATGCTTTGGTTATCTTCTAATCGTGTAGAAAAATCAAAAATATAATTCCAATTATAAATTTCCTGTGTTTGAATGATGGATGTAACCAATGATTCTTTTTTAAAATAATCATCAATTATTAGTACATCAATAAAATGAGGTTCTTTGCTTTTTTTAGCGTACAAGGCTTGAAAAACAGCACTTAAATGCGAAGAAACAAGAAATAGTCTAATCATTTACTCTTAAACAAAGATAATTTTTTTGTATAAATAATTCCGCTACAAATCTTAATAATAAATTTATGAATACCTTTAGTGTACTGGCTTAATTGAAAGTTTCAAGTGGATTGCTTTTAGCCTGTATGTTTATATTTTGAAAGAGTGCATAATAACAAAACAGTTTTTTGATAAAAAATTAATTCGTGTAACTTCTATATTTATTAATTTAGACAACTTAACACGTAATAAATGCACAATCAACTTAAGCAAGAATTAATCGATTTAAAAATTATAGATGCTAATAGTATAGCTCCATTCTACCATAAGGTAAGAGACCGTGATGATGTGTCTGTTTTAAAATGTGCTAAAAGCGGACTTATTTTTCTTAATAGAATTGATCATATCGCCGAATCTTACTATAATGAAAAGAGTGGTACTTCTTATTGGAATAATTCAGGAAGAGAGCAGGCGCTCAAAGAAACCAATGAAGATGATGATAGAAGATTTGACCAATTTAAGGACTTGGTAAATGGTAAAAAGTATGCTGACATTGGTTGCGGACTTGGTGGTGTTTTAGAAAGGATGTCTAAAATAGCTTATAGTTCAGAGGGAGTAGAATTGCAAAAAGAAATTCGGGATCTTTTAAACTCCTTAAATTTTAAGGTTCATGATTCTTTAGCAAATTTATCAAACGATTTAGAGGTAATTAGTATGTTTCATGTTTTTGAACACATTATAAATCCACTTGATTTTTTAAAAACAATTTTTTTAAAATTAGCTCCTGGCGGAAAAATTATAATTGAAGTGCCACATGCAAGAGATATTCTATTAAACTCTTATAATCTCGATTCGTTTAAAGCATTTACTTTATGGAGCGAGCATTTAATGCTTCATACTAAAAATAGTTTACGCATCTATTTAGAAGCAGTAGGGTTTAAAAATATTCATGTTCAGGGTTTTCAACGTTTTCCATTATCAAATCATTTGCTTTGGTTAAAAGAAGGCAAGCCTGGTGGCCAACATGTTTTTAAACAATTAAATAGTTCTGCATTAAACTATGCTTATGCCTCCGAACTTGAAAAAATAGATGAAACAGATACTATCATAGCAATTGCTGAAAAATAAGGAAAGTGTGCAAATTATAATTTATTGTCGTAAAATTTATTTTTAGATGTTGTAAGGATTATGGGAATTATTAAACGACAAGGCATAAAAAATACTTTTATAATTTATATTGGAATTATAATTGGATTTATCAGTTTATTAGTCATCCAACCATTGTATCTTACAAAATCAGAAATCGGATTAACCCGTTTATTACTTGCATTCGCTTCTTTATTTTCGTCTGTTTTTGCTTTTAGCATAAGTAACATTACTGTTAAATTTTTCCCTTATTTTAAAGACTATAATAATAAACACAATGGTTTTTTTGGCCTTACTGTTATTATTCCTGTAGTAGGGAGTGCAATTGGGTGTTTGCTGGTTTTATTATTAAAAGATGTTATTATTAATTATTACTCTTCGCAGTCTAAGGTTTTTATTTTCTTCTTTTATCACACCTTTTTTTTCTCGTTTATTTTATCATTTATATTGGCACTCAACTCATACAGTAATGCCCTATTAAAAACAACTATACCCTCTTTTTTAAATGATGTATTTACACGTTTAGTATTTATAGTGTTAGTTTTATTGTACGCATTTAACTATCTAAGTTATAATCAATTTATTTGGAGTTTTATATTAAGCTATCTATTGCAAGCAACTTTATTAATACTATACATTATTAAATATGGTCAACCTTCATTTAAGATAAACAAAAAAATAATAAACGAAATTGGTTCAATTACATTAGTAAAATATGGCGCAATTTTAACCATTACAACCATTACATCTTTGGGATTAAAGTTTTTAGATATGATCATGATTGGTCATTATAAAACAGACGCAGATGTTGGTGTGTATTCCATTGCGGCATTTATTGCAACCATAATTGAAACACCTTTAAATTCCTTGGAACGAATTGCCAATCCTAAAATTGCGCATCATCTGGCAGAAAAAAATTATTCAGAAGTAAAGAGCATTTATTTTCAATCGAGTAAATATTTAACGCTGATTGGAGCTTGGTTAACGCTGATGATTTGTGTTAATGTAAAAGACCTACTATTGCTATTGCCAAATGATTACTCTGAAGGCATTATGGTTAGTGTTATTATGAGTATAGGCGCATTTATAAATATGTGTACCGGAGTTAATTATCCAATACTTTTTAATTCCGATAAATATTATTTTGGTTCTATTTTTATAGCAATTATGCTGATTGTAACTGTAGTTTTAAATATGATTTTAATCCCTATTTACGGTATATTGGGCGCAGCTATTTCCGCAGCAATTGCATCGGTAGTTTACAATTTATTAAAGTACTTGTTTATTTATTTTGAGTTTAAGATGCAACCTTTTAGCAAAGAAACACTAAAAATTATTCTTGTACTTTTTATTGCCTTTATGATTAATTTTTTTATTCCTGATACAAACTCACATGTACTAAATATAGTTGTTACAGGAAGTGTACTATCCTTATTTTATTTTATATGTATTTATTTTATGAATATTGTTCCTGAGTTTCATCAATACATTCCGTTTTTAAGAAAAAAATGAAAGATGTATTAATCATAACTTACTATTGGCCACCAAGTGGTGGATCGGGCGTGCAGCGCTGGCTGAAGTTTGTAAAATATCTTCCGCAGTTTGGCTACATTCCTCATGTGTATACTGTAGAAAATGGCGAATATCCGGTTATTGATAATACACTCGAAAAAGATATTCCTAAAGAAGCTATCATTATTAAAAAACCAATTATTGAACCTTATGGTTTTTATAAAAAATTGTTGGGGCATAAAAAAAATAAAAAACTAGGCCATGGTTTTGTTGGCGAACGTAATAAAAGTGGGTTCAAAAAATTAATGCATTCTTTTGCACTTTGGGTAAGAGGAAATTTTTTTATACCAGATGCACGCGTGATGTGGGTAAAACCATCGGTTGATTTTTTAACTGACTATGTAAAGTCAAATAACATCACAACCATAATATCTTCAGGCACTCCGCACAGTATGCACTTAATTGCTCAAGGCGTTAAACAAAGAACAGGAGTAAAATGGATTGCTGATTTTCGAGATCCATGGACAGGTGTTTATTATCTAAAAGACATGAAACTTTCTAACTCATCGTTTCAAAAACATTTGAAATTAGAGAAAGAAGTTTTATTGAACTGTGATGTTATTACAACCGTTGGAAATCATTTGGCTAAAAATCTTTCTGCTTTGGTAAAAGAAAAAGACATATCTGATAAAATTGTGGTATTGCCAAATGGTTTTGATAGAGAACTAAATTTTGAGCAACACAATGAATTGGATAAAAAATTTTCAATTGTTTATATAGGTCTTTTTTCAAAAGAACAAAATCATTCTGCTTATTGGAAGGCGCTGCGCGCATGTGTTGATGAAGATGTTGATTTTGCTAAAGATCTTGAGCTAAAATGTGTAGGTAATATTGATCCTTCTATTGAAGAAGCGATTATTGAAAATAATTTATTTCCCTATTTTAAAAAGGTTGGTTTTGTAAGTCATGCAGAAGCTGAAAGCTATCAGCGAAATGCTCAGGTATTATTGTTATCTATTAATAACTATCCCGGTGCAAAAGAAATGCTTACCGGAAAATTGTTTGAATACATTGCAAGTGGTAGACCAATATTATGTTTAGGACCTCAAGATGGTGATGCAGCTGCAATCATTAATAATACATCAACAGGAGAAATAGCGGAGTGGGATGATGAACTAAAAATTAAAGCTATTCTTAAAAAGTATTATGCTTTGTTTAGAGCAAATGATTTAAAAGCTCATCCTAAAAATCTTGAGAATTACCATCGTAAAAATTTAACGCAAGCGTTAACTAAGCTTTTAAATTAAATTAAGCCTTAACTTTTTTTCCATACAATAACTCACGTTGTTTTTGTACATCCTCATTTTCGAGGTATTCATCGTAAGTGCAGGTTTTATCAATAATTCCGTTTGGGGTTAGTTCAATAATTCTATTTGCAATGGTTTGGGTTAACTCGTGGTCATGAGAAGTAAATAAAATAGTTCCTTTAAAATCTTTCATGCCTTCGTTTAATGAAATAATTGCTTCCAAATCCAAGTGATTGGTTGGATCATCCGTAGTTAAAAAGTTCGCATTCATTTGCATCATTCTAGATAGCATACATCTCACTTTTTCACCACCGGAAAGCACATTACATTTTTTCATTACTTCTTCGCCGCTAAACAGCATTTTGCCCAAAAAGCCACGGATGTAGGTTTCGTCTTTATCAGTAGAGTATTGTCTTAACCAATCTATTAAATTATAATCGCTTTTAAAATAAGCTGCATTCTCATTTGGTAAATACGATTTGTTAATTGTTGTTCCAAAATTAAAGGTTCCGCTATCAGCTTCCAACTCATCGTTTATAATCTGGAAGAGTGTAGTAATAGCCAAATGATTCTTAGAAAGGAATGCAATTTTATCTCCTTTTCTTACATTGATATTTACTTTACTAAATAATATTCCATCCGCATTTGATTTACTTAAATTTTCAATGTGCAGAATTTGATCGCCCGCTTCGCGTAGCTGATTGAATATGATTGCAGGGTACCTTCTGTTACTGGCAGGGATTTCATCAACTACCAGTTTATCTAATAATTTTTTACGGCTGGTTGCCTGACGGGATTTGCTGGCGTTGGCACTAAAACGCGCCACGAATTCTTGTAACTCTTTACGTTTATCCTCTACTTTTTTATTTTGATCACTACGTTGTTTTAGTGCCAATTGACTCATCTGATACCAGAAACTATAGTTACCGGTATAACTTTGCAATTTACCGAAATCAATATCGCAAATGTGTGTACACACTGCATCTAAAAAGTGACGATCATGGGAAATTACAATTACTGTATTTTCAAAATCAGCCAAAAAGTTTTCTAACCAGCCAATGGTTTCCACATCCAAATCGTTGGTGGGCTCATCGAGTAAAAGAATATCAGGGTTACCAAATAAGGCTTGAGCAAGCAATACTTTTACTTTTTCTTTACCGGTTAAATCTTTTACATATTTGTAATGGTATTCTTCTTCAATACCCATGTTGGCGAGTAGGGTAGCGGCATCACTTTCTGCGTTCCAGCCATTCATTTCACCAAATTCTGCCTCTAATTCAGAAGCTTTAATTCCATCTGCTTCTGTGAAATCTGTTTTTGCATAAATGGCATCTTTTTCCTTTATGATTTGGTAAAGTTTTTTATTACCCATAATTACAGTTTCTAGCACTTGAAACTCATCAAACTCAAAGTGGTTTTGTTTTAAAACACTCATGCGCATTCCGGGTAAAATGCTTACATCACCTTTGTTTGCTTCAATTTCTCCGGAGAGAATTTTCATAAATGTGGATTTGCCTGCACCATTGGCTCCTATTATTCCATAACAATTTCCCGGAAGAAATTTGGTATTTACTTCATCAAACAAAACACGCTTTCCATACTGAAGCGTTACATTAGAAACGGTAATCATGCCTTTAAATTAAGGCTGCAAATTTAGATGAAAAAATTGATGAAAGAATTTAAAAAAACAAAATAGCGATTGATTTATTTTTTTGGTGAAATTAATCTTATTTCAACTCTTCTGTTTTTTGAATGAACTGATTCATCGCAACTACCGGAAGGGCAAGGAATCAATAACTCACTTTCACCTTTTCCTATAGTACTGCTTATTTTTACTGCACTGAATTTATTAGAAATGATAAAATTTCTCGCAGCATTCGCTCTTCTCTCAGATAGTTTTTGATTGTATTCACTTGATCCTTTTTCATCAGTGTGACCAATGATTGTGATGTTGTAATTTTTATTTTTTGATAAAAACTCTAAAAGATTATTTAATTCTTGCTCCTCTTTGTTAATGTTAGATTTATTAAAATCAAAATGTAAAATAAAAGAAACATTATTTAAATTACTAGTGCTTGAAGTTTCCTCACTAATTTGTTTTTTTTCTTCATTTATTATTGGTTTAGCAGCTAGTGCATTTTGATCTGTTTTTGCCAATTCTTTAACAGGAATTACACTGTCTTTTTTTTCAGCTATTTCGTTTTTTGTTTTTACTTCTACTACTTTATCTGCAATGAGTTTAGTTAAGGAATCTTCTTTTTTAACTTTAGTAGACACAAAGTCGTTTCTGTATAAATGAAAATCTTTTTTTACATCAGTAAAGAAATTAAGATGAGGCACAATAAAATCCTCTTTATAGTCTGCGTAGCCTTCTGCTTTAATTATAAAAGAATATGTTTCATCATGACTTAATGTAACTAAGTAGTTACCTGTTTTAGCATTTGAATGAAAAGGGCCAATTGTACTTTTAGTTTTTTTACGAATAATCTCAATGGTAGATTCTATAGGTAAATCGTTACCAAACACAGTTCCATTAATTAAAGCTAAAATTGGTTTTTCTGTTTCAAAATTTGTAGTGTAAGAAAAAATATCTTGATTTAGTTTTTCTTTACTATCTCTGTTTGATGAAAAGAATCCCATATCTCCTTTTGCATTAAGAACAAAATATCGGTCATCATCAGTTGTGTTTAATGGTAAGCCCATGTTTTGAGCGTCTTGCCATTTAGCATCTTTATACAATGAATACATAACATCAAAACCTCCAATACTTTTATGCCCATTAGAACTAAAGAATAACATTGTACCATCAGTACTGATAAAAGGATCATCTTCATCATCTTCTGAATTAATCATTGCGCCTAAATTTTTTGCCGGCCCCCATTCACCATTAGTTTGTTTAGCAGAAACATAAATATCCTTTTTGCCATAACCGTCAGGGCGTTCACTTGAAAAGAAAAATAATCTGCCATCAGCCGAAACAGAACAGCTTCCTTCCCAGGCTTCGGTATTGATGTTTTTATTTAATGGTTGAGGTTCACTCCATATATCGCCTTTTAAAATACATTTATGTATATCACCTTCGTTTTTCTCATCACTGTGAAAGGTGTATAACTCTTGTCCATCAGGGGATAATGCAATACATGCATCGTTATACTTTGTGTTGATGTCTTTTTCTATGCCGGTTGGATTACTCCATGTATTATTAGCTAGTTTTTTCGAGCAATAAATATCTTCATAATAACTGCCTTTTTTTTCGTCTGATTTAAACTTTTCGTTTTGTTTTCCACCCACACTTCTTTCTCCTTTATATGTAAAAAATAGTTGATTTTCATCTGCGGTTAATACTGGTACATATTCATCATCTTTTGTGTTAATTGGGCTTCCAATATTTTTAATTTCCACTTTGTTTTTTTTCTTTAATAATTTTGATCCATTAAGCGAGTATCTTCTGTAGTGTTCGGCTTCTTTAATGTGTAGTTGATCATCGTCGTGGTAAGCAAGGTATTTATCAAAACAACTTCCGGCTTTTTCAAATTGGTAATCGTGATGGTATGCTCTACCTAGATAATACAAAATAATGTGATCGGATGGACTTTCCTTCCAGGCTTTTTCTAAAATAGCAATTGTTTCTTGTTTTTTTGTAGTAAGATGTAATCCACATTCACCTTGTTTAAATTTAAAGTATGGATTAGGATCGCCTGATTTTACTATCGAATCAAAAATTTGGTAAGCAGATAGCCAGTCTTCTTTTTCAATTAATTTTTCTCCTTGTTTGGCTAGTTTATTTACATTTATAGATGACTGCGCAAAAGAAATTGATGAAAAAACTAATAAAAAAAATAGTGCAAAAGATGTTATAATCTTGTTGCTATTTAATACTACTTTTTGTGAATCCGAAGTGTTGATGATATTGAACATAAAAGTTGTTTTAAAATCTAATTATTGAAAAAAATTGTTTACCACTAATTCTTTCATGGTGTAACGTTTGCCTTCATGAAATCCTACAATCCAGGCACCTGTTATGCCTTTCGCAATAATTTTTTTTCTTAGTTCTTCTGCCTCTTTTAATGATTTGCAATTCCCAACTGTCAAACGTGTAAAGCCATCAGGGTAATTTTGTTTCTCTATATTTCCAAATCCATATATTTTAACGTGTTCAGCAACCTCTTGATGCGTATATGCACCAACTTGAACTTTGTATTTTATTTTTTTTGTATTTATTTTCTCTTCTTCTTTAATCAAAAGTAAATGTGTTTCAGGGCTATTAAAGTCTTTCTCCTTAAAAGCAGTGAAATCAATATTAGAAACAACATTATTTTTTTCAGTAGCACTTGCTTCTTGTTTTGCATGTTCAGAAGTTTTATTTGTTGAGTTGTTGGCTAAAATTGGCTCTTCTTTCTTTTCTTCTTTTATATTTTCTACAACAGCTATATCTTGTTTAACTTCAGTTTTTGAAGGATCTTCCTTAGGTTTATTTTCGGTGGAATTTTCTGTATTGGATGCTATTTCATTTTTTTCTTTATTGTTGCTTACGTTTTCCTCAACAGCATTGTTTGTTTTAGCTGTGGAAGATTTAGCTTCTTCAGATTCTGTTGTAATTGAAGGTTCTTTTTTTACATCTTCTACTTTGTTTGACTCTTTATTATCGATTGTTGAACTTGTATTAGTTACAACTGCCTCATTTTTAACTTCACTTTGTGTATTTGTATTTTCGTTGTTAGAACTAGTTACAACTTCTGCTTTTGTTGTTTCTTGTTTTTCTTCTTTTTGTGTTGAAGCAACTTGACTTGCGTTTTGTTTTGCCGCAATTTCTTCAGGAGTATCTTCTCTGGCGTCTTTAGTTCCTAATTCTGAAAAACTTAAATTATCGCCAACAAAAATAAAGTAGTCAAATCCTGTTTCTGCCTTTGTAATTTCTTCTGTTTTAAATTGATCTTTCAAATAAATTTTATCAGAATCTTTAATGCGCTCATCGTAATTATAAAACTCTACATGATAACTTTTGTTTTTAAATAATCCTCTAAACTCAATACTCCCATCAGCACTTGTGTTTTTTTTATCCATTAATTCTTCATCTTCATTTTTAATTTTGACTTCTAAATTTGCTAGTGGTTTTTTTGATTGATCTAAAACAATGACATAAAAATCAAAATCACCTTTAACATTTACCGATTGGCTAAAAGAATTTAATGAAATTAATAGATTGAATAGTATGAAGTAAAAAAATAATTTTTTCATTTATGATTATTTAATTTATTGTTGTCGAGCGTTTTTTTACATAATATTTGTTAAAAACAACAAATATTAATTTCCATAAAGTTAACAAAAAAATTAATCGTTAAAGTATTGATATTATTTATTCCTATTGGATGCTGTCTATAACTTTAAGTCCAAGTAATCCGTCTTTAAAATAGATGGTTAAGGTGTCGTTTTTTTCAATGGGTTTATTTTGTATTCTTATCATCATAAAATCATTGTACGCGTTATTTTCAAGGTTTAAAAGGCTAATATTATCAAATCTTGATTTGCCAATGATTTTATGTTTTTCAACATGATGATCTATTGGAATATAATTTAACCAAAAAAACAAAGATAATTGTACTAATAAACTCGCAAAACAAGTTCCTACAATTGTTTGGCCATTACTAATGTCTGTTTTAAATTTTATAACTAAATAATCAATTAACACTAAAAAAAGTGATAGAATAATAGTGTTTTTTATGTTAAACATTACGTTAGGGTAAAGAAAAACCAAAGATGCCATGCTCAGAAAAAAAGTACCAATAAAAAAAGTAGTCCTCTTTGCATCAGATATATCGAACCTTTTATTTTTTAATTTTTTTGATTTCACTAATTAAACTTTATTTTAATTAACAACGAATATGACAATTGAAAAGAATGTATTGAAAAAAACTCCTTTTTTTTATTAGTTTTGCCCCTCAAAATTATATCAATTATGCGTAAAGTTATTTTTAAAGTTTTATTAATTTGTTTTTCGTTGAGTTTTGGGTTTGTTAAAGCCGACGAAGGCATGTGGTTCTTAATGAACATTGAACGTTTAAACCACAGAGACATGCAAAAAATGGGATTGCAACTAACTGCTCAAGAAATTTATAGTATCAACAACTCCTCTTTAAAAGATGCGATTGTTCAATTTAACGGAGGATGCACTGCCGAATTAATTTCCAAAGATGGGTTAGTTTTAACTAATCACCACTGCGGTTACGATGCTATTGCTGAACTTTCAACTGCAGACAACAATCATTTAAAAAATGGATTTTGGGCACCAAGCAAAAAAGATGAACTTAAACCAAAAAGTTTATTTGTTCGTTTCTTCGTTCGTATGGACGACTGCACCAAACGTATTCTTTCAAAAGTTACAGCAGACATGACGGAAGCTGAACGCGACAAAGCAATAGGCCAAGAAATTTCGGCTATTGAAAAAGAAAACAACGAAGGAGGTAAGTATGTTGTTTCTGTTCGTTCATTCTTTCAAGGAAATGAATTTTACTATTTTGTATATCAAGATTACAGAGATGTTCGTTTGTTAGGTACACCTCCGGAAAACGTTGGTAAATTTGGCGGAGATACTGATAACTGGGAATGGCCACGCCACACCGGTGATTTTTCTATGTTCCGCATCTATGCTGATGCTAACGGAAATCCTGCAGATTATTCGCCGAACAATGTTCCTTTAAAACCAAAAAAACATTTAAAAGTTAATATTGGTGGTGTAAAAGAAAACGACTTTGCTATGATTTTAGGATACCCTGGCCGTACTAACCGTTGGATGCCTGCTGCAGGAATTGAGCAAAATGTAAAATTCGCTTATCCGGCTTGGGTAGAAGGTGCAAAAACGGGCATGGACCAAATGAAAAAATACATGAATCAATCCGAAGCATTAAATTTAGTTTATGCGTCAAAATATGCAGGTACTGCTAACTACTGGAAAAACCGTCAGGGAATGATTGATGCTTTAACTAAATTCCAAACAGCAAAAACAAAAGCGGAACAGGAAGCAAAATTTGATGCCTGGGCAAATAAACCAGAAAACAAAGCGAAATATGGAAATGTTGTGGCTACCATCAATAAATATTATGGAATGACCAATGAAAAGGCAAGACATGATAATTACCTGATGCAAATGATGCGTACATCAGCTTATGGCACAATCTCAAGAGGTTTTGGAAAACAATTGATTGCTTATGCAGGCGCTGATGAAAACAAACGCAAAGAAATGAGAGCAGACATGGAAGAAATGGCAAAAGAATTTTTTGCTGAATTGCATGTTCCTGCAGAAAAAGACATTATGCTTGCTCAATTAAACCTGTATACAAGTAAATCTACCGGTTATACAATTGCACCGGGTGTAAGTAAAATCGGAAAAGATTTTGAAAAATATGTAAATACTGCTTTTGCATTAAGTATTTTCACTTCATTAGAAAAAGTAAATTTATTCCTTGATTTACCGAATGAAAACATGATTAAGGGCGATCCTTTATATGCTTTTTCTGATGATATCATTTCTCACTTAAATGCAAAATCTGATGATTTGAAAAAAGCTCAAGATGAATATACCGCTGCATATCGTTTGTTGGTTGAAGGTTTAAGAGAATCAAAATTGGCTCCGATTCAATATCCCGATGCTAACTCAACACTTCGCTTAACCTATGGTAAAGTTAGAGCATTACCTGCCGATAAACGCAACGATGCTAAAATCAACAACTACACAACTTTAGAAGGAATGATTAAAAAATATAAACCGGGTAACAGCGAGTTTGATTTATTTCCAAAAATGTTAGATATGTACAACAAAAAAGATTTTGGAAGATATGCTGATCCAAAAGGATACATGCCGGTTAATTTCTTAACGGATAACGACATTACCGGAGGGAATTCAGGTTCACCTGTTTTAAACGGAAAAGGCGAATTAATTGGCTTGGCATTCGATGGTAACATTGAAGCAATGGCAGGTGATGTGATTTTTGATAAAAAATTGCAACGTACTATCAATGTAGATATTCGTTACGTACTTTGGTTAATTGAAAAATATTCAGGAGCAAAGCACATAGTTGACGAAATGGATATTACACAATAATTGTAAATTTCCCCATCTTTTAAGAGGCTGTCCAGAGAAGACAGCCTTTTTTTATTTAAAAATTCAATTCACGAGTTGCTGTCAATAACTAATTTGCTAATTTTTAAATAGTGGTTGTAGCAGGGACAATTAATAAATAGATTTGTCTTGAATAAAAACATGCCACAAAAAGAAATTTTACTTGATGTTAAAAATTTAGTCACACAGTTTAATAACGGTGGTGAATACATCAATGCAGTTGATGATATTTCATTTTCACTGCACAAGGGTGAAACAATTGGCATAGTTGGAGAATCAGGTTCGGGTAAATCAGTTACTTCACTTTCCATCATGAATTTGATTCCAAATCCGCCGGGCAAGATTGCTTCTGGAGAAATTTTATTTCAATCTCGTCAATCCGGTTTAATTGATTTAACAAAACTCTCATTAAAAGAAATGAGGCAGTTCAGAGGAAATGAAATAGCCATGATTTTTCAGGAACCCATGACCTCATTAAATCCTGTTTACACCTGTGGAGATCAGGTTATGGAAGCTATTATGCTTCATCAAAAAACAGATAAGCAAACGGCAAGGCAAAAAACACTTGATTTGTTTAAAAAAGTTCAATTACCTAGGCCGGAAGAATTACTTGATGTTTATCCACATCAAATTTCTGGTGGTCAAAAGCAGCGAGTAATGATTGCAATGGCAATGAGTTGTAACCCGAGTGTTTTAATTGCCGATGAGCCAACTACAGCATTGGATGTAACTGTGCAAAAAACCATTTTGGATTTAATGTTGGAGCTTCAGCAAGAGAACAATATGGGTATTTTGTTCATCACGCATGATCTTGGAGTAATAGCAGAACTTGCAGATAAGGTGATTGTGATGTATAAAGGTAAAATTGTAGAACAAGGGCCTGTGCTCGAAATTTTTTCTAACCCTCAACATCCATACACAAAAGGTTTATTGGCGTGTAGACCACCGCTGAATAAACGGATTCATTATCTTCCTACTGTAAGTGATTTTATGGAAGTTCAGGAAGATGGAAGTATAAAAGAAAAACATAAAAGCGTAGAAGATGCATTGAAAAATGCCATTGTCAGTGAGGATGAAAGGAAAACCCAACATCAATTACTTTATTCAAGGAAAAAGATATTAGAATTGCACGAAGTTAAAACCTGGTTTCCGGTAAAGCGAAATTTTTTAGGAAAACCGGTACAATTTGTAAAAGCTGTTGATGATATTACTTTTGATGTATATGAAGGCGAAACCTTAGGTTTAGTGGGAGAATCTGGCTGCGGGAAAACTACGTTAGGAAGAACAATTTTAAGGTTAATTGAGCCAAGTGGCGGACGAATAATTTTTGACGGAAGGGATATTTCTAAGATCTCAAAAGAAGAATTAAGAGCATTACGAAAAGATATTCAAATTATTTTTCAGGATCCTTACTCGTCATTAAATCCACGCATTACAATTGGTGAAGCTATTATGGAGCCGATGCGTGTTCATGGGATTTTATCAAATGACACCGAAAGAAAAACCAAGGCACTTCAATTATTAAACAGAATTGGACTAACAGAAAAACAATTTTACCGTTATCCACATGAATTCTCAGGTGGACAGCGCCAGCGTATTTGCATAGCACGAGCATTAACCATGCAGCCTAAATTCATTATTTGTGACGAATCTGTTTCTGCATTGGATGTTTCAGTTCAGGCATCTGTTTTAAATTTGTTGAATGAACTGAAAAACGAATTTAAGTTTACTTATATTTTCATTTCACATGATTTATCGGTTGTTAAATTCATGAGCGATCGTATGGTAGTGATGAACAAAGGTAAAATTGAGGAAATGGGCGATGCAGATGAAATTTGTAATAATCCTCAATCAGAATACACAAAAAAATTAATCAGTTCTATTCCTAAAGGTAGAATTGAAGATATAGTGCTTGCAGTAAATAAAAAATCTGCATTAACAGCATAATTAATAAAAATGAAAAAACAGTTGCTTGATTTTGATTGCGATTACGATTTCATGTTATTTGCTATATCCTGCGTTGAGCCGGATTATAAGTTTTGCATTCAGTTAAATATGGCATTAAGTTTACAACTGGAAAAGGAATTTCCGCTAACAATAACTAATGCAAGTTTTGATGATGATTTTTTGTTTTCCTATTTCAGTTACTTTAACGAAGACTCGCATTTAACTTATCAATTAATAGCTAACAAAAGTTATAACCTGGTAAAAGAAAAAAAACATACAAAAAAGATTCCTCAAACAAGTTTGTTTGATGAGTCACAACTATCCGTTAATGGAAAAATGAACTTTTTCCTTCCTGAAATCTCGTCGTACGATTATCTTTTTTTAATAAGGTCTCATTATAGCGCTACATTGGCAAAAAAAACGGAATTATCAATTAATGGTATTTCTTCAGTTTTAAAAGTCGATTTTTTTGAAGTTAAAGATCTCGAAAACAAAGACAATTTAATTTGGGAGTAATTTTTGGCTATACTTCATTTTTAGTGGAGAAAAATAGAGATTTTGCTAGTAAAAAAATTAACTGCATTCCTTTATCTGTTTGCTTTATTTGACTTATAATCTTCTACTTTTTTTACTTGATTAGGGCAAATGTGCTGTGCACATTTGAGCCAGGTTGTGCGTGAGAAGTAGCAAAAAAAATCAAGAACAAACGATTGCACACGCGCTCTCCTTTTTTCTTAACGGTCAGCCATTCCACCTGGCTGCCCTAAAAAAAGCATTCACCCAAATCGGCACCGCGTTTGTTCGTGGCCACGCTCGGGTAAAATAAAATATCCGGCCTAGCGTTTTTGATTTCAGGTTCCACTTTTTTTCGCTTCGCGTAGATTTTTGCGCAGCGAAGCCTTGCAAAAATCAGTGAACGAAAAAAATAGTGGAAGGAATCAATAATGCAGCC
>Ga0172373_10002431_pt1 | contig 28472 bp, 28 predicted proteins | sample Lak10m_2_FD_114546 | JGI IMG/M metagenome (GOLD analysis project Ga0172373, IMG submission 114546) | Freshwater microbial communities from Kabuno Bay, South-Kivu, Congo - kab_092012_10m | ecosystem: Environmental > Aquatic > Freshwater > Lake | place: Democratic Republic of the Congo...
AACGGCGCCGTGGCGCAGGGCTTCGACATCGCGCGCTTCGCCGGCATCTTCGCAGCCATCGGCCTGGCGCTGGGGGCCATCGGCTCGGCGCTTGCGGCGGTGATCAGCGGCTTCCTGTCGTTGCCGCTGTGGAAAATGCCGCTGGTGCTGGCCGGGCTGATGTTGATCGTCTCGGGGCCGTCGATGCTGCTGGCCTGGTTCAAGCTGCGCCGCCGCAACCTCGGACCGCTCCTGGACGCCAACGGCTGGGCGGTGAACATCCGCGCCCGCATCAACGTGCCCTTCGGCGCCTCGCTGACCGGCGTGCCGCGCCTGCCCCCGGGCGCGTCGCGCTCGATGTCGGACCCCTTTGCCGATCGGGACGTCCCCTGGGGCCCCTGGGCGGCGGGGGCGGCCGTGATCCTGCTGCTGCTGTGGCTGGGCTCACGGATCGACTGAAGCGCAGGCCCCCAGCGGCGCGGATCGCGCCAGCCGGCAGGGTCTGCCTCAGGGTAATTCCCGAAGCCCTCCCCGTGGCGATCTCGCCGGGATGGCCATCCCATGGCCGACAATCGAATGAGTCCTGCGGTGCCTGTATTCACTGAATCGGCCGCGCGACTTTTCTTCTTCACCTCGATCGGGAGACTTCGATGACCATGAACAAGCGTCAATTCCTGGCCACCGGCGCCGCTGCGGCGGCGGCCTGGGCCCTGCCCTCCTGGGTGCAGGCCAAGGCGCTCTTCGACAGCCTGCACATGTTCGTGCCGGCCGCGCCGGGCGGTGGCTGGGACGGCACGGCCCGCGCCATCGAGCGCGCCGCCAAGGCCGCTGGCCTGGTGGGCAGCATGAATTTCGAGAACGTTGGCGGCGCCGGCGGCATGGTCGGCCTGCCGCGCTACGTCAACCAGCGCAAGGGTCAGGGCAACAGCCTGATGGTGGGTGGCTCGGTCATGGTGGGCGCGGCCATCGCCAACAAGAGCCCGGTGACGATGCGCAACGTCACGCCCATCGCCCGCCTGACCGAGGAAGCCGGCGTCATCGTCGTACCCACCAGCGGCAAGCTCAAGACCTGGAAGGACTTCGAAGCCGCGATCAAGGCCAATCCCAAGGCCGTCTCGGTGGCCGGCGGCAGCGCTGGCGGCACCGACCACCAGTTGCTCGGTCTGGTTCTGAAGGCGCTGGGCATGAACCCGAAGGATGCCGCCTACGTCGGCTTCGCCGGTGGTGGCCCGGCCAATGCCGCCATCCTCGGCGGGCAGGTGTCGGCCGGCATCTCGGGCTACTCGGAGTTCGAGGAGCAGATCAAGGGCGGGCGGATGGTCGCGCTGGCGGTGTCGGGCAATCGGCGCATCCCGGGCGTGGACGTGCCGACGCTGACGGAACTCGGCGTGGCAGTCACCGCCGCGAACTGGCGGGGTGTCTTCGCGCCTCCGGGGATCTCGGCCGATCAACGCGCCGCGCTGACCAACTTCGTGACGCAGGTCCATGCCTCCGAAGGCTGGAAGAAGGAGCTCGAGACCCGCAAGTGGACCGATGTCTTCCTGTCGGGTGACGCCTTCGGCCGCGACATCGAGGCCAGCATCGCCGCCACCGAACGGGTCATGAAGGATCTGGGCCTGGCATGACGCCCCTGCGCGTCGCGCTCCTGCTGGCGGCGGTGTGCGCCGTCGCCGGCTGGCAGGTCACCCTGATACCGGAGTCGGCCATCCAGATGGCGGTCGGTCCGGTGCTGGTGCCTGCGGTGGTCGCGGCGGCGCTTTCCCTGGTGACGCTCGCCTACGGCCTGAGCGCCTGGCGCGGCCGTCAGGTCGACGAGGCGTCGGACCCTGCGGCCGCGCCCCTGCCCGGCGCCGCCGGGCGCTTTGCCAGCCTGCTCGGTGGCGGGCTGGTCTTCATGTGGCTGGTGGTGCCGCTCGGTTTCGTGATCCCGGCCACGCTGTGTGGCATGGGCGTGGCCCATGCCTTCGACGCGCGGCCGGGGCTGAAGTCGGCGACGATTTGCGGCACCATCGCCCTCGCATTCTGGGTCGTGTTCTCGGTCTGGTTGGGCGTCGGGCTCGGCCCGGCACTGCGCTGGCCTTTCTGACCCCGGGCCGCCCGGGCGGCGGCCCTTGCCTGCAGGAAACCTCGCGCCATGGGAACCTTCGAAGCCCTGATGGGCGGTTTTGCCACCGCGCTGCAGCCGGCCACGCTGATGTGGGGCTTCATCGGGTGCTTCCTCGGCACGCTCGTGGGCGTGTTGCCCGGCATCGGCCCGGCCCTGACGATCGCGCTGCTGCTGCCGTTGACCTATCACGTCCCGGCCACCAGCATGTTCGTGATGTTCGCGGGCATCTACTACGGCGCGGCCTACGGCGGCTCGACGACCTCCATCCTGCTGAACACGCCCGGTGAGTCGGCGGCGGTCGTCACGGCGCTGGAGGGCAACAAGATGGCCCGTCGCGGGCGCGCGGGGCCAGCGCTCGCCACCGCGGCCATCGGCAGTTTCGTCGCGGGCACGATCGGCACCCTGGCGCTGACCTTCGTGGCCCCCTGGGTGGTCGAGGCGGCGCTCGCCTTCGGCCCGGCGGAGTACTTCAGCCTGATGGTGCTGTCGCTGGTGGCGGTCTCGGCGGTGCTCGGAGACTCGGTGCTGCGCGGCGTGGTCAGCCTCAGCCTGGGTCTGCTGCTCGGGCTGGTGGGCATAGACCTGCAGACCGGCCAGCCGCGCTTCACCTTCGGCCAGGCCGAGATGCTCGACGGCATCGAGATCACGGTGGCCGTGGTCGGCCTGTTCGCGGTCGGTGAGGCGCTGTACCTGGCGTGGCAGGGTCGCGAGTCACGCGGTGCCGAAGTGATGAAGGTCAGCGGCAGCCTGCGCCTGAGTCGCAGCGACTGGGCGCGCTCCTGGAAGGCGTGGCTGCGCGGCGCCTTCTACGGCTTCCCGATCGGCGCCATGCCTGCCGGCGGTGCCGAACTGCCCACGCTGCTGTCCTACTACACCGAGAAGAAGCTCACGCGCCACCCCGAGGAGTTCGGCCACGGCGCCATCGAGGGCGTGGCCGGGCCCGAGGCCGCCAATAACGCGGCCGCCGCAGGTGTGCTGATGCCGCTGCTGACGCTTGGCATCCCGACCTCGGCCACCGCGGCCATCATGCTGTCGGCCTTCGAGGGCTACGGCATCCAGACCGGACCGCAGCTGTTCTCGCAGCAGGGCGGGCTGGTGTGGACGCTGATCGCCAGCCTGTACGTGGGCAACGTCATCCTGCTGGTGCTCAACCTGCCGCTGATCGGGCTGTGGGTGCGGCTGCTGAAGATCCCGCCGCCCTGGCTGTACGCGGGCATCATCGTCGTGTCGATGGCGGGCGTCTTCGGCGCGAGCAACTCGGTCTTCGACATCGGACTGCTCTTCGTCTTCGGCCTGCTGGGCTACACGATGCGGCGCTTCGGCTTCCCGGCCGCGCCCCTGATCGTCGGCATGATCCTCGCGCCCATGGCCGAGCAGTCGATGCGCCAGGCGTTGATCATCAGTCAAGGCGAATGGTCCACTTTCGTCACGCGGCCGATCTCCGGGACGCTGCTCGCGATATCCTTGCTGTTGCTGGTGCTTCCCGTGTGGTGGAGGCGCCGACGGGGCGACTGAGCGTGCCCCACGAGGGTGTTGGTGCGAAGGAGCGTGGGTGAGCATCGTGGAGACCGGACGGAACGTCGAGGACGATGCTGCCGAAGCGATGGCGGCGAAGCGTTCGGCGACGATGAACCGCCTGATGCACCGCATCAAGTCGCAGCCCGACTTCCCCGCCCTGCTCGATTCGATCAACTCGATCCAGCGCATCTCGCGCTCGGAAGATGCGCACGTGCAGTCGCTGACCGAGCACGTGCTGAAAGACGTCGCCCTCACCGGCAAGGTGCTGCGCTTGATCAATGCCGCCTACTACGGCGTGGCCGGCGCGGGTACCATCACCAGCATTCCCAGGGCGGTCTCGCTGCTGGGGTTCCGCACCGTCGGCACCGTGGCGTCGTCCCTCATGCTCTTCGAGGGCATGCCGCAGGGGGTGGACAAGCAGGTCGTGCGCGAGGCCATGAGCCGGGCGCTGCTGGCGGGGCTGCTGGCCCGCGAGATGTGCCACAACCCCAGGAAAGCGGAGGACGTCTACCTCTCGGCCGTCTTCATGGAGCTTGGACAGTTGCTGGTGTCGATCCACCTGCCCGACGACTACCGACAGATCGATCGCGAGTTCGAGCGGACGCTGCACGAGTCAGGGCGCTCGGCGGATGGCGCCGAGGCGCACGCCACGCGCCAACGCATCTCGCGCGAGGTCCTCGGCCTGAGCTTCGAGGAACTGGGCTGCGAGATCGCCAAGCAGTGGGGCTGGCCCGAGTCGCTCAGCCAGAGCCTGAAGCGCCAGTACCCGACGGCCACCGACCGACGCGCCACGGCCGACGAGTACCTGCGGGTGCTGTGCACGGCCGCCACCGACCTGTCCTCCCAGATGCACCGCCAGGGCGCGCTGCGGATGCACGGTGAAGGCGCGGACATCCGCTTCGAGGTTCTGCGAGGCTTCAGCTCGCGGATGGCGGTGCCGCTGGGACTGGATGCCAAGCGCCTCGGAGAGATCGCCGAACACGCACTGACCAGTTGGCGCAGCCTGGGCGACGGGCTGGGCGTGCGCCAGGCGCCCCCGTCCACCCGTCGCAACGACGCGCAGGCCGCACCGGCAAAGCCACCAGCCGCGGCGACGGCGGCTTCGAGGTCGGACCCCGGCGCGACAGGATCGGATGTGCGGTCGGCACCGTCCTCCGGGCAGCGCAGCGAACGCGACACCGCCGCGCCAGCGCCGCCCGGCGCCAGGCGTCAGGCGCTCGAGCAGGCCCTGCGCACGGTTGACGCGCTCACCCGTTCCGAGGCACCCGTCAAGCAGGTGCTCCACGGCGTGCTGGACGCCTTGTGTCGGGCCTTGGCCTTGCAACGCGCCGTGATCTGCCTTCGTGACCCTGCGGGCGGTCTGGTCGCGCGGGTCGGTGCCGGAGCCCACATGGACACCGTGCTGCGGGTCTTCCGCGTGCCCATGGGCGACGCCACCGACCTCTTCAGCCTGCTGTGCAACCGCGGCAAGGACACCCTGATCTCCGACGCCCGGGACCCGGTGATCGCGCAGCGGCTGCCGACCTGGTTCGTCCCGGCGCTCGGGCAGCCCGCCTTCCTGCTGCTGCCGATCACTGTGGGCTCGCACGTCATCGGTCTGATCTACTGCGACCGCGAGCATCCGGGCTCGCTGAGCGTGGACGCTGGGGACCTGACGCTGCTCAAGACCATGCGCGAGCAGATCGTCGCGGCGATGAAAAGACGCAGCACGGGCTGACGACGCACGGTGGTCCGGCCCCGACCGGTGCCGCCCCCTTCCCCGTTCCCGTCGCCTTTCACGTCGCCTTTCCCGTCGCCTCCCCCGGTGATACCCGCAGGCGGCCACATGCTCGAGCGCTGACCGCACGCAAGTGCCCGGCGGCTGGCCCCGCCACAGTCGGGGCAGCGGCTCGATGGCCGTGCGGAGGGTCCATGCAGTTGCCCGTGCAGATCGTGTTCCATCAGATCGCGCCCTGGCCGGGCGCGGAAACGCTGCTGCGCGAGAAGGTCGCGGCCCTGGACCGCTGCGCGCCCGACCTGATGTCCTGCCGCATCGTGGTGGAGGAGCAGCAGAAGCACCACCGGCTGGGGCGCCCGCTGTCGGTGCGGCTGGAGGTGCGTATGCCACGCCAGGAACTGACGGTGTGCAGGCAACACGACAGCGATTTCCATGTCGCGGTGCGCGAAGCCTTCGACGCCATGGCGCGCCAGATCGAGGACCATGTGCGGCGCCGTCGCGGGCAGGTCAAGCTGCATGCCGCACGCGGCACCTCACCGGCGCGGGAGACGACCCCGTCGGACGACACCGACATGGCGGCGGCACTCGAAGCCAGCGGCGAGGGACTGCCCCGATGACGCGCAAGGTCGCCACAGCCGCGACGCCCACGGGGTCGCCCCAGGCGTCGGCCCCGCACTCCCGGTCGGCCTCGCCATCGCCCGCGTCCGAGTCCTCGCCGTCACACTCGGTCTCCGGCTCGACCGCGCACGCTCTCTCGCCCGCGACCGCCCAGACCCCAGCCCCGGTCCCGGGCCCCGATGTCGGGGGCGGGCCCGAGGAGGATCGGCTGTCCAGGGTGGTGGCGCATCCCGACGGCTGGTATTGGATCGCGCCCGACGGGCATCAGCAGTTCGGCCCCTTCGACAGCATGGAAGCCGTGCTCGCCGACATGGAACCGGGCGATGCCTCGCCCGACGCCGGGCAGACCCTGCAGGAAACGGAACGTGTCCTGGGCCTGGGCGACTGGATCGACCCGGAGACCGGCAGCCTGGCCGAGGATCTGCGCATGCGGATCGAGGACCATTGAGCCTCCCGGTTCCTCGTCGACGCGCGCTGTGCGCGGACCGTCGGCTCGGTCCGAGCCTGTCGGAGCCCTGCGCCCGGGGCGATACGCGCACCGGGACGGACGCGCTGGCGCGCCTGTGCGGCCCGAGCCTGAGGGTCCGGTCGCACGGCGTCGTGTCGATGGATGCGCCAACTCGCGTGCTGCGGTCACCAGCGTCACGCTACCATCGTCGGCATGGTGCCCTGGATCGACGACGACGCGCCGCTGCCCCCGACCGACACCGCCCTCGGCCGGGACAGCGGTGCCCCGGGCCTGCTGGCGGCCGGCGGGCGACTGCTGCCGCAGCGCCTCGAGCAGGCCTACAGCCGGGGCATCTTCCCCTGGTTCAGCGCCGGGCAGCCGGTGTTGTGGTGGGCACCCGACCCGCGGATGGTGCTCGAGGTGGCCGACTTCCGCGTCTCCCGGTCCTTGCGGCGCACACTGCGGCGATTCGTCGCGTCGGACGGTTGCGAGATCCGCATCGACGCCAGCTTCCCCGAGGTCATCCAGGCCTGTGCACACGCCCCGCGGGACGGTCAGGCGGGCACCTGGATCGTGCCGGAGATGGTGCACGCCTACACCCGCTGGCACAGACTGGGTCGCGTGCACAGCGTCGAGACCTGGATCGACGGGGCGCTGGTCGGCGGCCTGTACGGGGTGGCGATCGGCCGCATGTTCTTCGGCGAGTCGATGTTCGCGCGGCGTGGCGACGCCTCGAAGATCGCGCTGGCGGCCCTGGTGGCCCTGTGCCGCGAACACGGGGTCGAGCGCATCGACTGCCAGCAGAACACGCGCCATCTCGCCAGCCTGGGCGCGCGCGAGATCCCGCGCGCCGCGTTCGAGCATCATCTGCGCGAGGCCGTGGCATTGCCCGACGTCGACGATTGGACCTATCATCCCCGGCACTGGCGCCACCTCGAACTCGGTGGCGACGACCCACCGCCCCGCATGCCGTGACGCATCCGAAGGAACTCCCGCTGTCGTCGCTGCAGTTCTATGCGACGGCGCCCTATGCCTGCAGCTACCTGCCCGACCGTCAGGCACGGTCGCAGGTGGCCACGCCCAGCCACCTCATCAATGCCGACCTGTACTCGGGTCTGGTGGCCAACGGCTTCCGGCGCAGCGGCTTGTTCACCTACCGCCCCTACTGCGACGGCTGCCGGGCCTGCGTGCCGCTGCGGGTGCCGGTGGCCGGCTTCCGGCCGAGCCGCAGCCAGCGCCGCGCCTGGACGGCCCACCAGCACCTGCTGGCGCGGGTGCTGCGCCTGGGCTTCCAGCCCGATCACTACCAGCTCTACCTGCGCTACCAATCCGGGCGCCACAGCGGCGGCGGCATGGATCAGGACAGCATCGACCAGTACACGCAGTTCCTGCTGCAAAGCCGCGTCAACTCCCGCCTGGTGGAGTACCGCGAGCCTGCAGCACCGGGCGCCACGGGCCCGGGCGCGCTGAAGATGGTGTCGATCCTGGACGTGCTCAACGACGGCCTGTCTGCCGTCTACACCTTCTACGAGCCGGAAGCCGGGGCGAGCTATGGTACCTACGGGGTGCTGTGGCAGATCGAACAGACGCGGCAACTCGGTCTGCAGCACGTCTACCTGGGCTACTGGATCGCGCAGAGCCGCAAGATGGCCTACAAGACGCAGTTCCAGCCTTGCGAGGCGCTGCTGGACGGCGCCTGGCAGCGGCTCGACGCTGCAAGCGGGCCGGACGATCGAGGCTCGACGCGCGAACCTCGAAGTCCGACGCCTGCGGGTGGAGGCCCAAGGATCGAGCCGTGACGCCGGAAGCCTGAACCTCCGGCTTTCAAGAAACAGGAACGCAAGTCCTTGTCTTCGGACGAGCGTCCGGCCCCGTGCGCGGGGGAGGGGCGCTCTCGATGCCGCTGTGCCATCACCCGGCCCTCGAACGCCGCGACGTCGGCCGTCGCAGAGACTCACGTCGCCCGCAGCGACCACTTCCCGTCGTCCGACCGCGCACGTCCGTCCCGTTCGAGTTTGCCCAGGTGCGCCAGCAGCGAGCGAGCAGCCAGGCGATGCAGGTGGGCCGGCGTGTCGGCATAGGCCTGTGGCACGAGCGTCTCGACCGCGGCAGGCTGCAGCTCGCGCAGGGCCTGCACGACCTTCTCCTCGCGCCCCAGGCGGTGACGGATCAACGCGCGGATCACCTGGTGCGGCTGCGCCACGAGGAAGCCATGGCCCGGCGCCAGCCAGGTCAGCTCGAGGTCGAGCAGGGAGGTCAGGGTCTGCAGGTAGGCCGACATGTCGCCATCGGGCGGGTTGATCACGACCGTGCTTCCCTGCATCACATGGTCGCCCGTGAACAGCGTGGCCTCCTCGGCGAGCAGGAAGCACAGATGGTTGGACGCGTGGCCGGGGGTGTGGACCACCCGCAGCGTCGTCGACGGGCCGAGCGTGATCGTCTGGCCGTCCACGAGTTCATGGTGCGGCCGGAAACTGGCGTCCTGTCCCTGGGGATGGTCGGCGATGCGGCCGAAGACGGGGGCACCCGTGCGTGCGGCGAGCGCGACAGCGCCCGGGGAGTGGTCGACATGGGTGTGGGTGACGAGGATGCCCGAGATCGGTCCGGGTGCCGCGGCCAGGATGGCCTCGAGGTGGGCCTCGTCGGCCGGGCCCGGGTCGATGACGTGCCAGCCGCCGGCCTCGGGGTCACCGACCAGATAGGTGTTGGTCCCCGGACCGGTCATCATCCCGGCGTTCGGCGCCGTCACCCGCCACACGCGCGGCGACAGCTGCACCGCCCGACCGGGCACGATCTCGCAGCAGGCGCCCCATCGGCCCGTGGGGTCGAGCCGGCCGACCTCGGCATGGGACGGCTCACCCGGCAGCACGATCCGGAGCTGGCCAGCGGAATCCAGCGCGCGCCGCGGCATCGTCATGGGGATGTCGCCCAGACCGGCGGCGTGGTCCAGCACGGACCGGACATCTGAAAAGGCCGCGAGATCCTGCAAGGTGCTGCGCGTGACCGGCAGGAGCTTCAGGCCGGTGGCACGGTCCAGCGCCTGCGCCGGCGTCAGCCACAGCAGCTCGACCGCCTCGCCGAGGTCGGCCTGCGCGGTCTGACCCTCGGGTGCGCGGGCAACGAAGAAGCGCGTGTCGAAACGCTTCGGGTGTCCCGGCGGGGTCAGCCAGTGGCTCCAGTAGTGCCAATCGCTCAGGTCGAGGCGCACGTCGAGTGCCTCGCACAGGTCGGCGAGCGCATGACGTCCCTCGTGCAGATGCTCACGCCAGCCCTGGGCTGCTGCCTGCCGTCGGCGGTCGTCCAGTGGGTCGGCGAACAGCAGGCCGACCTCCTCGAAGCACTCACGCACGGCGGCCACCAGATAGTCGAGCGCACCGTCGTCCAAGCGCATCCGCGCGTTGGCGCGCGCGGCGTCCCAGCCCAGGACATGCCGATGCGCCCGTGCGTCCTGCGCATCCAGCGCCCCACCCGGGAACACCGCCGCACCGCTGCGGAAATCCTGGTCGCGCTCGGGTCGGCGCATCATCAGCACCTCGAATCCGCCACCGGCCACGTCGCGCAGCACGATCACCGACGCCGCCTTGCGCGCGCCCGCGAGCACGTCATGGTCTGTTGCCGTCATGAATCCCTCCTTCCGATGGGCGATGGCCGCCCGCCATGCCGTCATCGGATCGCGCCGGCGAGACGCAGCCGCCCCAGCGCCTCGTCGTCGAAGCCTGCCTCGCGCAGCACCTCGTCGGTGTGCTGCCCGATCTCGGGCGCCGGCCGTGGCGATGCCGGCGCACTGCGGTCGAAGCGAGGGGCCGGTGCCGGCTGGTCCACGCCCTCGACCTCGACATAGGCGCCGCGCGCCACAGCATGCGGGTGCGCGCTTGCCTCGCCCAGCGACAGCACGGGCGCGAAGCAGGCGTCGCTGCCCTCCAGCCGTGCGCACCATTCGTCCCTCGTGCGCCGTCGGATCCGCTCGGCGATCGCCTCGCGCATCTGCGGCCACTGGGCACGGTCGTGCTGCGCCTGAACGAAATGCGCCGGCAGATCGATGCGGTGCGCGAGGTCGGCAAAGAACTTCGGCTCCAGCGCGGCCAGCGCCACGAACTTCCCGTCGGCAGTCTCGTAGGTCGCATAGAACGGCGCGCCGCCGTCGAGCAGGTTCGAGGCGCGCTCGTCGCGCCATCCGCCGGCCGCACGCAGGCCGTGGAAAAAACCCATCAGCGACGCGACACCGTCCACCATGGCCGCGTCGACCACCTGCCCCCGCCCCGAGTGCCCGCGCTCGAACAACGCCGCCATCACACCGAAAGCCAGGTAAAGCGCCCCGCCGCCGTAGTCGCCGACCAGGTTCAGCGGCGGCACGGGCGCGCCACCGGCCGGACCGATGGCGTGCAGCGCGCCACTGAGCGCGATGTAGTTCAAGTCGTGCCCGGCCGCCTGTGCCAGCGGGCCCTGCTGGCCGAATCCGGTCATGCGGCCATAGACCAGGCGCGGGTTGCGCGCCCGGCAGTCCGACGGGCCGATGCCCAGACGCTCGGCCACGCCGGGGCGGAAGCCTTCGAGCAGCACGTCGGCACCCGTGACGAGCGCCATCAGCGCCTCCACACCCGCCGGGCGCTTGAGGTCGACCGCCACCGACCGCCGGCTGCGGCCGTGGACGTCGCAGCGTCGGGGCAGCGGCACGCCCAGCCCGCTGGGCACCGGCCGGTCCACACGCACGACATCGGCACCCAGGTCCGCCAACAGGGTCGCAGCCATCGGCACCGGGCCGATGGCGGCGATCTCGAGCACGCGCAGACCCCTCAGCGGCCCCATCGACGCCCCGTCGCCTGCCCGTCGTCTTGCCGCATCGTCGGTCAAGCCGGCGGCTCGGCCGCGCCCAGGCCCCACATCGCCGGCAGGCGGGCGATCGTGTCGATCAGGCCGTCGCAGGGCAACAGGCGCGGCTCCTGCCCCTCGTTGTAGCCGTAGGGCACGCAGTACACGCGCAAGCCAGCGGCACGCGCGGCCTGCACATCGTTGATCGAATCGCCCACCATCACGGCGCGGGCCGCATCGACCCCCAGGCGCTCGCAGGCCCACAGCAGCGGCTGGGGGTCGGGCTTGCGGCGCTCACAGGTGTCACCCCCGACGACGAGCGCGAAGTACCCAGCCAGGCCCAGCCGATCCAGCAGGGCCCCCGCGTAGCGCTGGTACTTGTTGGTCACGACGGCCAGCGCCAGGCCGGCCGACGCGAGCACAGGCAAGGTCTCGCGCACTCCCGGATAGGCCAGCGCGGTGCTGTCGCCGAGCGCCTCCAGACGACCGCAATGATGGAGGAAGCCCTCCAGCAGCGCCGCGCTGACGGCGGGGTCCGGGGCCACACCGCAGGCCGCCAGCGAGCGGGCGATCAGCGTGGGCGAGCCCTTGCCGATCATCTGCCGCACCGCGGCATCCGAGGGTGACACCAGACCCCGGTCGGCAAAGGCGCGGCGCAGCGCCAGCGCGATGTCGGCCGCGGTGTCGAGCAGCGTGCCATCCAGATCGAACAGCACCGCCTCGACGGGCGTCGCCGTCGCCGCGCCACGCCTCGGGGTCGAGATCGCGGTCGCGGTCACAGTGGTGGTCGCGGAGGCGCTCAAACGTCCACCCCCGCCAGCGTCTGACGCACCGCGCGATCCCAGTCAGCCCGGCGCTGGCCCGCCTCGTCGCGCGACATGCGGGGCTCGAACACCCGCTCGACCTGCCACTGGTCTTCGAGTGCGTCGACGCCGTCCCACACCCCGGTCGCCAGGCCCGCCAGTCGCGCAGCGCCCAGGGCAGTGGTCTCGACCACCGTCGGCCGCAGCACCGGCAGCCCCAGCAGGTCGGCCTGGAACTGCATCAGCAGGTCGTTCACGCATGCGCCGCCGTCCACGCGCAGTTCGCTCACCGGCGGCGCGCCCGCGGCCTGGGCATCGCGCGCCATCGCCTGCAGCAGCGCCGCCGACTGGAAGGCGATGCTCTCCAGCGCCGCGCGCGCGATGTGGGCCACCGTCGATCCACGCGTCAGGCCGACGATCGCACCGCGCGCATCGGCCTGCCAGTAGGGCGCGCCCAGCCCGGTGAAGGCCGGCACGAAGACGACGCCGCCAGCGTCGGGCACGCTGGCCGCCAGAGGCTGCACCTCGGCGCTCGCGCCGATCGCCCCAAGGCCGTCGCGCAGCCACTGCACCACCGCGCCGCCGATGAAGACGCTGCCCTCGAGCGCGTACTGCGGCCCCTGCCCCGCCACCTGCGCCGCGCTGGTGGCGATCAATCCGTTGGCCGACGCGAGCATCTGGCCACCGCTGTGCATCAGCATGAAGCATCCGGTGCCGTAGGTGTTCTTCGCCAGCCCCGGACGCAGGCAGGCCTGGCCGAACAGTGCACTCTGCTGGTCGCCTGCCATGCCCGCCACCGGCACGGCGGCACCGAACAGGTGCGGCTCTGTCTCGCCGTAGACATGGCTGGACGGATGGACCGTGGGCAGCACGCTGGCAGGTACATGCAGCGCCGCCAGCAGCTGCGTGTCCCACCGCTGGTGCCGGATGTCGAAGAGCATCGTGCGCGAGGCATTGGTGACGTCGGTGGCGTGCACCCGTCCGCCGGTCAGGTTCCACAGCAGCCAGCTGTCGATCGTCCCGAAGGCCAGTTCGCCGTGCGCCGCCAGCACGTGGGCATTGGGCACGGTGTCGAGCAGCCAGCGCACCTTGGTGGCCGAGAAGTAGGAGTCGACCACCAGCCCGGTGGCGTGGCGGATCGCCGGCCCGAGCCCGTCGGCGCGCAGTCGGGCGCACAGCGGCTCGCCGCGCCGGTCCTGCCACACGATGGCGTTGTGGATGGGCTTGCCGGTGCGGCGGTTCCACATCACGGTGGTCTCGCGCTGGTTGGTGATGCCGATGGCGCGGATGTCGCGGCCGGTCAGGCCGGCCGACGCCAGCGCCTGGCGCGCGGTGGCGAGTTGCGTGTCCCAGATCTCGCGCGGGTCGTGCTCGACCCAACCGGGCTGGGGGTAGATCTGGCGGAATTCGCGCTGCGCCATCGCCACGATCCGCCCGGCGGGGTCGAAGACGATGCTGCGGGAACTCGAGGTCCCCTGGTCCAGGGCGAGCAGATAGGTCATGGTGCGGCCTCAAACCCGACGCGGCTGCGGCGCCGCCCGGGCGTGGCCGCAGATGTGCTGACATGCTGACGAGCGCGGATTGTCGCCGCAAGCATCGGCACGACGTCGCGACCGTGGCGCGCATCGCCCGGCGGGTGGGTCGTGCACGGGAAGAGGGTCATCGCGCAGCGCACCTCGGACGGCGGGGCCCGACATGACCCGTCGGCTCATGTGGGCATTGCCTCTTCCGACGGGTGCGCGCTGATCCAATCGCGAGCGGCCGAGGTCGTGGTGACCCGATCGCCACGCCCTTCCCGCAGACAAGCAAGGAGCACCGAATGTCCATCCCCCGACGCCGACACCTCATCACGCTGGGCGCCATCGCGGCGCTGTCCGCCGCCCTGCCGGCGGCGCCCGCGCTGGCGCAGGCCTGGCCGACCAAGCCCCTGACGCTGGTCGTGCCCTTTCCGCCCGGCGGCGGCCCGGACCTGCTGGCGCGCATGCTCGGTGAGAAGATGGCCCCGCGTCTGGGACAGCCGGTGGTGGTGGAGAACAAGCCCGGCGCCGGCGCGCTCGTCGGCGCGCAGGCGGTGGCGCGTTCGGCGCCCGACGGACACACCCTGCTCCTGACCCCCAACACGATGGCCATCTCTCCGCACGTGCTGCCGGCGGGTGCGGGTGGCGGCATCGACGTCCATCGGGACCTGGTGCCGGTGGTCGCGCCGGCCACCACGCCGATGGCGCTGGTGGCGCATCCGCGCCTGGGCATCCGCAGCGTCGGCGAACTGCTCGCGAAGGTCAAGGCCGAGCCGGGCATGGCCTACGCCAGCGCCGGCAACGGCTCGCCGATGCACTTCGCCGGCGAGATGTTCAAGCAGTCGGCCGGGGTGGACCTGCTGCACGTTCCCTACCGCGGCGTGGCGCCGTCGATCACGGGCACGCTGTCGGGCGACACGCCGCTGCTCTTCGTCGGTCTCGGTGGCGCGTTGCCGCACATCCGCGCCGGCAAGCTCGTGGTGCTGGCCGTGACGGAGCCCGCGCGGTCCACGCTGATGCCCGAGGTGCCCACGGCATCGGAGCAAGGCGTCGCCAACGTCGAGGTCAATGCCTGGTACGGCGTGTTCGCGCCCGCGGGCACGCCGGCAGCGGTGCTGGCGCGCGTCAATGCCGAGATCAACACCGCCCTGCAGTTGCCCGATGTGCGCGAGCGCATGCTCAAGGCAGGTCTGGAGCCGCTGGGGGGCGATGCCGCGAGGCTGCAGTCCTTCATGAAGAACGACGACGCCCGCTACGGAGAGATCGCCCGGCGACTGAACCTGCGCGCGAACTGAGCGCGCCCCTGCTCGCCTCCCCGGTGGGCGCGCGGCACTTGGTGGCAAAGCGTTCGGGCCGAGCCTGCCGAACCCGCGCCTGAAGCCGCACCCGCACCCGCACCCACGCTCACAGGCGCAGCGCGCGCCAGCGGGGCGCGGACCGACGCTCTTCGTTTTCTGCGACTCGGCGCTGGCCGGGGGGATGGCGCGGCGCCGCCGGGCCCGGCACCGGCGGCCGGCGGCCGGCGGCTCCTTACAATCTGTGGATGTCGATCGCCCCCATCCCTGATCTCGTGGCCGAGCTGGCCGCGGGCCGCATGATCGTCCTGGTGGACGAGGAAGACCGCGAGAACGAGGGCGACATCGTCATCGCCGCGGACCACGTGACGCCGGAGGCGATCAACTTCATGGCGCGGCACGCCCGCGGCCTGATCTGCCTGACGTTGACGCGCGAGCATTGCGAGCGCTTGCAGCTGCCGCCGATGGCCTCGCGCAACGGCACGCGGCATGGCACGGCCTTCACGGTCTCGATCGAGGCGGCCACCGGCGTGACCACCGGCATCTCCGCTGCCGACAGGGCGCGCACCGTCCAGGCCGCCGTCGCCCGCGACGCCCGCCCTTCCGACCTCGTCCAGCCGGGCCACATCTTCCCGTTGCAGGCGCAGGACGGCGGTGTGCTGATGCGTGCCGGCCACACCGAGGCCGGCTGCGACCTCGCGCGCATGGCCGGGCTCACCCCAGCCGCGGTGATCTGCGAGGTGATGAACGACGACGGCACGATGGCGCGTCTGCTGGACCTGGAGGTCTTCGCGCGCCAGCACGGCCTGAAGATCGGCACGATCGCCGACCTGATCAACTTCCGTAGCCAGAACGAGAGCCTGGTGCATCGGGTGGGTGGTCGACGCCTGTCGACGCCGCAAGGCGAGTTCGACTGCAGCATCTACGAGGACCGCAGCGGCGGGGTCCACATCGCCCTGAGCCACGGTCAGTGGGGCCCGACCGACGAGGTGCTCGTGCGGGTGCACGAGCCGCTGTCGCCGCTGGACCTGCTCGACCTCGGCGCCACCCGCCATTCCTGGCCCCTGACCCAGGCGCTCCAGGCCCTCCAGTCGGCCGGCGCCGGGGTGGCGGTGCTGCTGAACTGCGGCCAGGAGCCTGCGGCCTTCATCCGTCAGTTGATGCCCGCCGAGTCGGGCGTGACCGGCACAGCGCCACGACCGATGGACCTGCGCACCTACGGTGTCGGGGCCCAGATCCTGCGTGGCCTGGGCGTCATGCGCATGCGCCTGCTCGGCCGGCCCCGCCGCATCCCCAGCATGGCCGGCTACGGGCTGGAAGTCACGGGCTTCGAGCCCCCACCCGTCGCCGCCACGCGTTGAAACGAACCGACCGGGACCCATCATGCAGCAGTCCGACCGTGGCCCCAAGATCGACCTGGACGGCAAGGGCCTGTCCATCGGCATCGTCCGGGCGCGCTTCAACCATGAGATCACCTCGGCCATGGCCGACGCCTGCCTGTCCGAGCTCAGCCGCCTCGGCGTGAACGCGGACGACGTGCGCATCGTCGACGTGCCGGGCGCCCTCGAGGTGCCGATCGCGCTGCAGGCCCTGGCGGACACCGGCACCCACGATGCGCTGATCGCGCTGGGCTGCGTCATCCGCGGCGAGACCTATCACTTCGAACTCGTCGCCAACGAAAGCGGTGCCGGCGTCAGCCGCATCGCCCTGGACCACCGGATCCCGGTGGCGAACGCCATCCTCACGGTAGAGACTGCGGCGCAGGCCTTGGAGCGGGTCGAGGACAAGAGTCGTGACGCCGCGCGCGTGGCGGTGGAGATGTCCCGCCTGCTCGACTGGATCGACACGCTCGACACCGACCGCTGAACCGCCGGGCGCCGCTGTGCCCCGCGCGCGCCGGCACGGCGCGCGCTCACGCTCGACGCCGCAAGCCCCACACGCTCCACCATCCCGCCATGCCATCGTCATCTTCCTCGCACCCGGGCCCCACCGCGGCGCCACATCCTGCCGCGGCCCAGGGCGAGAACCGCAAGCCGGCGCCGAAGTCACCGCGCCGCCGCGCGCGCGAGTTCGCCTTGCAGGGACTGTACGAATGGCTGGTCTCGGGCAGCGACGCGGGCGTGATCGACGCCCACATGCGGGAACAGGAGGGGTTCGACCGCTGCGACGGCTCACTCTTCGACGCCCTGCTGCACGGGTGCATCCGGGATGCCGCAGCGCTCGACCAGGTGCTGGCCAGACACGTGGACCGCAGCACGTCTGCGCTGTCACCCGTCGAGCACGCCGCGCTGATGCTGGGGGCGTGGGAACTGTCGAACCTTGTCGAAGTGCCCTACCGGGTGGCCATCAACGAGGCCGTCGAACTGGCCAAGGTCTTCGGCGGCACGGACGGCCACAAATACGTCAACGGCGTCCTCGATCGGGTCGCGTCCGATCTTCGGCCGGCCGAGGTCGCACAGGCGCGCGCCGCGCGCACCGAGCGTCTGGCGCAATCGCATGCGTCCCGGGGTGCGGCGCAGTCGTCCGGTGGACGACCCCGCAACACCTGAAGCTGGGATCGAGCGCCGATCAAGCTCAGATAAATCCTCGCCGGAACCCCGCTGGAACCCCGCTGGAACCCCGATGAAACGCCTGTGAAACCCCGGCATCGGCAGCCCGCCGCATGAAAGCCTCCTTGCCCCTTCCGGGACGCAACCCGCGTCAGCAGACCGTGCGATGAAAACCGCCTCCCGCGTCGACCGTATCGAGCCGTTCTGGGTCATGGAGATGGCCAAGGCGGCGCGTGAACTCGCCGCCTCGCCGATGTGCGACCCGGCACAGGGGGGGCGGCCGATGATCTACCTGAACATCGGCGAGCCCGACTTCAAGGCCCCCGCAGGCGTGGAGGCTGCGGCGCACGCGGCGCTCGCCGCCGGCCGCACGCAATACACGCCGGCCGCGGGCCTGCCAGCGCTGCGTCAGGCACTGTCCCGGTGGTACGGCGAGCGCCACGGCCTGCAGATCGACCCGGGGCGCATCTTCATCACCGCGGGTGCCTCGGCCGCGTTGCAACTCGTGTGCCTGGCATTGTTCGAGTCCGGCGACGAGGTCCTGATGCCGGACCCGAGCTATCCCTGCAACCGCCATTTCGTCACGGCCAGCGGCGCCACCCCGCGCCTGCTGCCCTGCGGCCCGGCGCAGCGCTTCCAGCTCGACGCCGCCATGGTGCGCAGCGCCTGGGGTCGGAACACGCGCGGCGTGCTGCTGGCGTCACCCTCGAACCCCACCGGCACCTCGATCGACCCTGCCGAACTCTCCGCCATCGCCCGGGAGGTGCGCGGTCGTGGCGGTGTCACGCTGGTCGACGAGATCTACCTCGGTCTCAGCTACGACGCGCGCTACTCGCGCAGCGCGCTGACACTGGGAGACGACATCGTCTCGGTCAACAGCTTCTCGAAGTATTTCTCGATGACGGGCTGGCGCCTGGGGTGGCTCGTGCTGCCCGAGGCGCTGGTCCCCGCCGTCGAGCGTCTGGCGCAGAACCTCTACATCTGCGCCTCCACCCTGGCACAGCATGCCGCGCTGGCGGGCTTCGAGCCCGAGACACTGGCCGAATGCGAACGTCGGCGCGGCGAGTTCCAGCGCCGGCGCGACCGCGTGGTCCAGGGCCTGCGGGACATCGGCCTGCCCGTACCCGTGGAGCCGGATGGCGCGTTCTACGCGTGGGCCGATGTCACCGGCACCGGACAGGGCAGTTGGGCGCTGTGCCACCGTCTGCTGCATGCGGCGCAGGTGGCGCTCACGCCCGGCCGCGACTTCGGGCCGGCGGCCCAGGAGCGGTACCTTCGGCTGAGCTTTGCGAGCTCGATGCAGGAGATCGAGGAAGCACTCGGACGCATCGACGCCGCCCTGCAGGCGCGCGAGGGCGGCGACGCCACGGCGCGACACGCGTCATGAACGTCGGGCCGGCCGTGCCGTTCCGGCTCGAACTGCGGGTGTACTGGGAAGACACCGACGCCGGGGGCATCGTCTACCACGCCAACTACCTGCGGTTCATGGAGCGGGCGCGCACCGATTGGCTGCGCGCGCTCGGCATCGCACAGCAGCGCCTGCGCGACAGTGGCGGACTGCTCTTCGTCGTCAGCGACATCGAATTGCATCTGCAACACCCTGCAAGGCTGGACGATCTGCTGGGCGTCACGGTGGCGGTGACTTCCGCGGGACGGGCGTCGCTGTGGCTGGCGCAGCAGGTGTGCCGGCAGGACCAGGTGCTGTGCACGGGCCGTGTGCGGGTCGCCTGCGTGGATGCCACCACAATGCGCCCGCAGCGCCTGCCTCCGGAAATCCTCGGCCTGGGCTGACGCGAGCGGCGCCCTGCACGGGCGGCCCCGGATGGCGGTGCGGCAACCGGACGATTTGTCGCCGATCCGCGAGGTTTCGGCATGGTCCTGTCAGCGATACGCTGCAACAATCAGGGTTTCGTCCCTCATCCGATGCCATCCACCATGAGCCAGGATCTGTCCATCGTCTACCTCGTCCTCAACGCGAGCTTGCTGGTGCAGCTCGTGATGGCGGGCCTGCTGCTCGTGTCGGTCGCAAGCTGGGCGGCGATCTTCGGCAAGGTCTTCAGCATCAAGCGCGTGAACGATGGCAACGAGGGCTTCGAGCGCGAGTTCTGGTCCGGCCGCACCCTGACAGAGCTCAATCTGGCCGTGCGCCAGAAGCGCGACGCCTCGCCGATGGAGCGCATCTTCGTCAGCGGCATGAACGAGTTCATGAAGCTGCGCGAGCGTCGGCTGGAGGCCTCTGCGCAACTCGACGGGGCGCGCCGGGCGATGCGCGCGAGCCTGCAGCGCGAGCTCGACGAGATCGAGCGCCATCTCAGCTTCCTTGCTTCTGTCGGCTCGGTCAGCCCCTATGTCGGCTTGTTCGGCACGGTCTGGGGCATCATGCACGCTTTCGTGGGCTTGTCCAACCTGCAGCAGGTCACGCTGGCCAGCGTGGCTCCGGGCATCGCAGAGGCCCTGGTCGCCACCGCCATCGGCCTGTTCGCAGCCATCCCGGCGGTGGTGGCCTACAACCGCTTCTCGCGCGACATCGACCGCATCGCCACCAAGATGGACACCTTCATGGAGGAGTTCACCAACATCCTGCAGCGCAATGCGTCCGCCGTCCCGGCGGCCACGCCGCTGCCGGCGACGAGGTGAGCCGTGCCGTCGCTCGCCCCACGTGGCGGCTCGCGCCGCCGACGCTCGATGAACGAGATCAACATGGTCCCGTTCATCGATGTCATGCTGGTGCTGCTGATCATCTTCATGGTCAGTGCGCCTCTGATCACCACGGGTCTGGTGGACCTGCCCAGCGTGGGCAAGTCCAAGGCACGGCCGACGAGCGTGATCGAGATCGTCGTCGGCACCGACGAGCGCATCCGCATGCGAGTGGACGCCGAGCCGCTGGAGCCGGTGCGGTTGAACGTCCTGGCCGACACCGTCAAGTCGCGACAGCGCGGTGACGACAACATCCCGGTGGTCATCAGCGCCGACAAGGCCGTGCGCTACGAGCAGGTCGTGCGCGTGATGGACGTGCTGCAGCGCGCAGGGGTGCCGCGGGTGGGCCTGTCGGTCAAGCAAGGAGGCTGAGCCCACGATGGCCGACGACGGCGAGCGCCACGACCCGACCCTGCCACCACCTGCCGAAGGCAACGCCAAGGGGCTCGGCCTGTCCGTGCTGGTCCACGGCGGCCTGCTGGCCGCGCTGGCCTGGGGCGTGAACTGGCGTTCGCCACCGGTGGAGGTGTCGGCGGAACTCTGGTCTGCCGTGCCGATGACCGCATCGCCGCAGGAATCGGCGCCTGAGCCTGCAGCGCCGTCCAAGGTCGCGCCCGCCCCCAAGCCAGCGCCAGCGCCAGCGCCAGCGCGCCAGCCCACGCCGGCGCCGGCACCACCGCTGCCGGCGCCGGCCCCCTTGCCTTTGCCGTCCGCACCCTCCGTGACGGCGGCGCCGGCGCCGCTGGTGATGCCACCCGTGCCGTCGTCGGTGTCGACGCCACCCCCCCCGCCGCCGCCCTCACCGCCCAAACCGAGTCCGGCGCCGGCGCCCGCCCCGACGACCAAGGCCGCGCCAGAGCCGGCGCCGGCGCGCGTGCTCGCCCAGACGCCACCGCCGGCGCCTGCACCGCCTGCCCCGCCTGCGAAATCGGTGCGTGATGCCGACATCGCGGTGGAGAAGGATCGTTCGGCACGATCCGACGCACAGGACCGCCAGACGCGGGCGCGGGACACGCAGGCCGAGCGCGAGAAGGCCGTGAGCGATGCCCGCGAGAAAGCGAAGCGCGCGGCCATCGCCCAAGCCGAGAAAGACGCCCTCGACGCCAAGGAAAAGGCCGAGCTTGAGGCGCAGGCGGCCCGCGCCGCCGCCGCCGCGCTGAAGGCCAGGAACGAACAGGCGGCGCGGGAGAAGGCCGAGCGCGAGCGCGACGCCCGGAGCAAGACCACGGCCGACAAGGTGGCGGCCCAGAACCAACAAGCCGACAAGGCGACCAAGGCCGCGGTGGACCGCGCGGAGCGCGAGCGGATCGAGCTTGAGAAGAAAAGGAAGTTGGCAGACGACAAGGCGGCGGCGGACAAGGCCGAACGTGACAAGCTGGAGGCCGACCGCCAGGAGCGTGAACGCGAGCGACTGGAGAAGGAAAAACAGGAGAGCGAGCGGCAGCAGAAGGAACGCGATGAACGCGAACGCCAGGACAAGCTGCGGCTGCAGCGCGAGAAGGACCAGCAGGACCGGTTGGACCGCCAGCGCCTGGAGCGGGAGAAGGCCACCGCGTCGGCGCCCCCTGCACCCTCACCCTCACCCTCACCCGCGCCGCCCAAATCTGCCGAGCGCGACCGCGCCCCGCCGCCCCCTCCGCCCAAACCGGCGAGCGAGCCCCCGAAACCCCCGGCCGAGCCCGCCGACCGGCCGAAGGTCGAGGACGCCATCCGGCTGGCGCGAGACCGCGACGCCGCGCTGCGCGTGTTCTCCGACGGCCCGACAACCGCAGGGACCGGCACCGGGGGCGCGTCCAGCCGCGGCAGTGCGGCCTTCGATGCGGCGCCTTCCGACACGTATGCCGGGCTGCTGATCGCGGCGGTGAGACCCAACATCGTCTTCACCGAGCGCCTGGCGGGCAACCCGGCGGCCGAGGTGGAAGTCGCCGCCGAGTCCGACGGGCGCATCACCGGCCGTCGCATCCTGAAGTCCAGCGGTCGCCGCGACTGGGACGAAGCGGTGCTGCGCGCGATCGACCGCACGCGCGAACTGCCCAAGGACATCGACGGCCGGGTGCCGCCGAAAGTGGTCATCGTGTTCCGGCCGAACGATTGAAGACCCGAGGGCCTGAAGGCCTGAGGGCGCGCCACCGGCACGTCTGGCCTGGGCGTCGTCAGCCCCCGTGAACGCCGCCGCCGAAACGTGCGATGAAGGCGCGGTCGATGCGGTCCTTCCAGCGCCAGACCCAGCGGCCCCGCGCAGACCATGATCCCCACGAGGCAATGGCGGTGTGGTCGCCGCAGGACAGCAGGTTGAGCGTGCGCGCCTGCGGACGATGCACCTGCAGCGGCTGGCCCGCCAGCCAGCGGCGCAGGTTGCGCGCCAGGGGGGGGCCGGCCCGCACCGCATACACGCCACTGCGCGGATGGTCGACGTCCTGGCGGGAGGCCACGTCGCCGGCGGCGAACACTTCCGGGTGCGACACGCTCTGCAGGGTGGGCCCCGTGGCGATGAATCCGCGCCGGTCCAGGGTCAGGCCGCTGCCGGCCAGCCAGGCTGGGGCGGCGGCACCGGTGGCGAGGAGGGCCAGGTCACACCCGAGCACGCCGCCATCGGCCAGGCGGACGGCACGGGCATCGACGCCGACGCAGGCACTGCCCCGCACCTCCACCCCCCTGTGGCGCAGCACACCCAGCGCATGGCCGATCACCCGCGCCGGGTAACCCGCCAGCGGTGCGCGCCCGCCGGTCACCCAGGTCACGGGCGACGGTGCTCCCCGGCCCTTGAGCCGCTGGTCCATCGCCAGCGCCAGTTCGAAGCCCGCGGCGCCGCCGCCGATGACCACCGCCCGCAGCGCATCGGCCCCGGCCCGACCGGGCAGGCGCTCGAGCCGGGCCAGGAAGTCCTCGATCGGTCGCACGTAGAGGCCATGCGCGTCGGCACCGGGGATGGCGCCGAGCGCCGGCGCGGACCCGATGTCGACAGACAACAGATCGTAGGTCATCGTCCTGCCATCGGACAAACGGAGTTGGCGCGCCGAGGCGTCGATCCCGACACCCGACGCACGCACGAAGCGCACGTCGGCCGCAGACGCCAGCGGCGACAGCGGGATCACGGCCTGGCTGGCACGGTAGTGCCCCGCGACCACGCCGGGCAGCATGCCGGAGTACGCCTGCCGCTCGTGGGGCGTGACGAGTACGGCCTCCACGCCGGTCCAGCGTGCCCGGCGCATCGCATCCAGGACGTGGACGTGCGCATGGCCGCCCCCCAGCAGCACCAGACGCTTCACAGACCACACCCCAAGCCGGGACAACGGGCGCGCGCGCGCCGATGCCGCGCCCCGACGCAGCGGCCGGGGGAACGCTTCACGGCTGCCACTGGAGCGCCTGGACCACGCCGCCACCGCTGCCGCCGGTGTTGTCGGCATCGGCGCCGACCAGGAGGGCCGCGAGCGGCGGCACCGCCGTCGTCTCATCTCCGAAGGCGCGCAGGAAGTCGGCCGCCAGATCGCGCGACTCCTCCCGCCAGGCCCCCGGGCCGCTGCCCTGCCCCTGCAGCACGATCCAGCGCATCCGCGCCGAATGCGCATTCGGGATCAGCGCGCCGGCGGGCGCCAGCGGCGCCCAGACGTAGCACACCGTGGCCGCTGGCAGCTCCTGCCCCGAGACGCTGCGCGCCACGCGCAGCAACTGCCGCTCGACGAAGGGCACGCGTTCCAGCGGCATGTCGAACAGCGCGCACACCTTCAACGCGGCGTCGTCACCGGCCTTGGTGCGCAGGTCGGCGCCATCGATCGCGGCGTCGAGCCGCCAGCGCCAGCGCAGCCGCCCGGCCGGCACGGCCGGCGGCGACATCGCATGCACGAGGTTGCCGTAACTCCCGCTGGCCCGGATGCGCAGCGCCGGATCCCCGTCCACCTGCACCGCCTCGAATCGCGTGGGAGGCAACTTCTGCGCCGGCAGGGGTGCCGCGACCCAGGCCTTCGTGTCCTGCCATGGCGCGAGCCGGGAGGCCGTCTGGGCGCCGGCCATCGCCGGCGGCAGCCCGAGTGCCGCCGCGACGATCCATGCGACACGACCACACGCTCGGGCCGCAGATCCGTGTGCGCCGATGCGCGAACCGGCGCCGGCCTTGCCGCCCCGACCCGGCACGCAAACGCCCCAGCCTGCTGTCGCTTTCATCTCTGCCCCTCCGATCGACGCCGACCTGTGCAAAAAGTGCCCGCTTGCGCCCGGCAGTATCACCGCGAACCGAAGGCCTGCCACCCGGCGGCCAGTCGCGTCAGCACCGTCAGCAGGCACATCGCCGCGAACACGCCCGCGATCCATGGGAAGGCTTGCGGCCACAGGCACATCGCCACAAAGGCCAGCAGCGTCTCGCTGGCCTCGGTCAGTCCGCCAAGGTAGAAGAAGCCCTTGCTCGGATGGACCGTGCGTGCCAGCCCGCGGCGCTCGGCCAGGATGGCGAAAGCCAGGAAGCTCGACCCCGTGCCGATGAAGGCCGCCAGCAGCGCGGCGGCCGGCAGCGCATTGCGCACCGGGTCGGCAAAGGCGAATGCCAGCGGGATGCTCGCGTAGAACAGGAAGTCCAGCGTGATGTCGAGAAAGGCGCCACGGTCGGTGGGCTGGGTCTGCCGCGCGAGCGCGCCATCCACGCCGTCGCACAGGCGGCTGGCGAGCATCAGGGCCAGCCCCAGCGCCCACGCCTGCGACGCGATCGCCACCGCGCCAACGATGCCGAGCGCGAAGCCCGCGAGCGTGACGGCATCGGCCCCCACCCCGAGACGCGCCAACCCACGCGCCAGCGCGTCCAGAACTGGCGAGAGCAGGCGCAGGGCGTGGCGGTCGATCATCCGCGCCTCCTCCCGGCAAGGGTCGTGGTGGGGCCCGGACGCGGGACGGTCAGACCGCCGGGCGCAGCGGCTGGGATGACCTCAGACGGCGTCATGGTTTCCACAGCGCTGCGCCGCGTCCTGGCGCGGGCACAGGTGCTCACGCGACCGCACCGCCGCCGACGCGGACGTCCACGCCTTCGTGCGTGAGCGCCACGCGCAGTGCCGTGCGCACGCCCCGCACCAGATCCTCGAGCGGCAGCGTCGGCAGGCCTGGACGAGTCGAGGCCTGCGCCTCGATCAACGGCACGTGGATGAACCCGCTGCGCACGCCCGACCCTGCAAGCCGGTGCTGCAGGCCGTAGAAGACATGGTTGCACACGAAGGTGCCGGCGGTCTGCGACACCGCTGCCGGCAAGCCGTCCCGGCGCAGCGCCTCGACGATGGCCTTCACGGGCAGCGTGCTGAACCAGGCCGCCGGCCCTCCGGCGACCACCGGCACGTCCACCGGTTGCGCGCCGGCGTTGTCGGGGATGCGCGCATCGTCGACGTTGATCGCCACGCGCTCCACGCAGATCTCGGCACGACCGGCGGCCAAGCCGAGCGCCAGCACGAGCACGGGCGAGGTCGCCGCCAGCGCTTCGTCCAGCACCTGCAGCGCGCGCCCGAACACGCACGGCAACTCCACCGCGTGCACCGTGGCCTGCCCCACGCGCTGACCGTGCAGGGCCCTGCAGACCAGCGCGCTCGGGTTGACAAGGTCGCCACCGAAGGGCTCGAAGCCGGTGAGGAGGATGCAGGGCGTACGGTCCATGTGGGCGGATTGTGGTGCACGCCGGCCGGCAGCGAGAATCGGACTGCGTGACCGAGGGCTTTGGCCTCAGCGCTGCCTGGGTGGTGGCACGCCGATCTGTGCGAAGTCGCAGCAATCCTCGGGGCGGCCCCGCGTTTTCTCGGGAAACACATGAACTCGAACCGTTCCACCGTGATCCTGGAGACCGACCGCCTGATCCTGCGCCGACACAGCGTGGCCGACGCCGAGACGCTGGCCAGGCTCTGGGCCGATCCCGCCGTGGTTCGCCACATCGCCGCGCCTGCCACAGCGGAGGACAGTTGGGGCCGCCTGCTGCGCTATGCCGGACACTGGGACCTGTTCGGCTATGGTTATCTGGCCGTGGTGGACAAAGCAAGCGGGGCCTACCTGGGCGATGTCGGAGTCGCCCAGTTCCGCCGAACCGGGTTCGAGGCGCCGCTGGCATCGGCCGAGGCCGGTTGGGTGCTGGCCAGCGCCATCCACGGGCAGGGTTACGGCAAGGAAGCGACGGTGGCCCTGCACCGCTGGATCGACGCCACCTTGCTGGTCGAGCGCACCCATTGCATCATCGATCCCGTCAACACGGCATCGGTGGCGCTTGCGAAGCGGCTTGGCTACGAGGAGCGCGGCGTCGTGCACTATCGTGGCGACGCCGTGAGCCTGCTGGTACGCGACAGGACGGCCAGGTCGCAGGGCAACTGACGGGCGCCAACCGTCCCGGCCGGGAAGATCACCACACGCACCAACTGATCGTCGAACTCAGGCCGACCCTCTTCGACCGGCACTATCGCGCCGATGCAGCCCGGCACGCCGCGCGCATCAACGAGCGGTGGCCATCCCGCAGCAGTGTCGAATGCGGCATCATCCGGACGAGTTGAGGAGACTTCATCATGACTACCCCTGCCACGTCGACGACGCGCACCATCGACGTGCTGCTCGCGACCTATGCCCGCAGCCACAGGCATCCCATCAACGAGTGGATCCACTGCATCTGCGTACCGGCGATCGTGTTCTCGCTGCTCGGCCTTTTGTGGGCCGTGCATCCCTGGTTGGCCGCAGGCGTCGTGCTGGGTTCACTGGGCTACTACGCCACGTTGTCGATGCCCTTCACGCTGGGCATGCTGTGCATGTCGGGCACGATGCTGGGCGTGCTTGGTTGGCTGCCGCCGCAGCAACTCGTCCCGGTGTGCGCGGTGGTCTTCATCTTGGCCTGGGTGGGCCAGTTCATCGGTCACAAGATCGAGGGTGCCAGGCCGTCCTTCTTCGAGGATCTGCGCTACTTGTTGATCGGGCCGCTGTTCGTGCTGGGCTTGGCCTACCGTCGCTTCGGAGTGGCGTACTGAGCAAGGTGTGATCGCCCGGTCGAACGGGCCGCGCCGGTTCCGAACCCATGCACCCGAGCCAGAGACACGCACTGCCGAGCGCCATGCCTGCTGACGCGGGACTGCATCCGCACCGATTGGCGCGGGCAGGCCAACGGCTGCAGGAGGCGGTGGCAGCCGGTCGCGTGTCCGCCGCGTCATTGCTTGTCGCGCGAGGTGGCCGGCGAGATCGTGCAACGCATCAGCGCGCAGCCCCTGCGCCGGGCCATGCATGAGCAGATCTTCCAGCTCTTGGGCATGACGGGGGCTTCGCTCGGCCTGGGCGGGCGATCGGTCGATGCCCTGGTGCGTTGCCAAACCGACGCGGGTGACGACGACGAGCGGTTCGGCCCCAATACACGCCATTGGCGCGACATGGGTCACCCCTGGGGCGGGATGCATGCGTGCGCCAGCGACCTGGCCGTCCTGCTGCAGACCTTTCTCGACGGCGGCACCTGGCACGGCCACCGGCTGCTGTCGGCGCAGTCGGTGCACGAGATGACGCGCGACCAGAACGGCTCGATCGGCAGTCCCTGGGGGCTGGGATGGGGCTTGGCGACCAGCCCGGTGTGGATGTACTGCGGCAGGCGGGTCTCGCCACGCACATTCGGCCACAGCGGCGCCACCGGTACGATGGCTTGGGCCGATCCCGACAGCGGCGTGCTGGCGGTCATCCTGACCACCCGACCGACCGCGTGGGACGGCGGCGCCCTGCTGGAGGAGGTGTCGGATCTGGTGGCAGAGGCAGTCGTCGACTGACGCCCACCCCTCCCGCGTGGCCCGGGGGCGCGGTGTCATACTCCCGCCTCGCGTTTTTCACCCCAAGGAAAGGTTCTGCGATGAAGCTCCTCCGCCCTCTGCTGCGCTCGGCCACCGCGGCGCTGCTCGCACTTGGCGCCTGCGCGGCCGCGCAGGCCCAGGTCGAGTGGAAGTTCAACAACAGCTATGCGCCCACGCGGCCGGAGTCGGCCCACATCCGCGCCTTCGCCGCCGACGTCGACAAGCGCACCGGCGGGAAGTTGAAGATCTCGGTCTCCGAGGGCGGCGCCCTGGGCCTGAAGGATGCCGACGCACTGCGCTTCATGCAGGTGGGCACGCCCGAGCTGGGCTTCATCTGGCCGCCCTTCCTGGGACGTGACGCGCCGGCACTGGCCAACCTCTACGTCTACGGGCTGGTCTCCACGGCCGAGGAGCACCTGAAGGCGCTGCCGGCGCTGAAGGCGGTGATGAAGGAAGCCCTGAACAAGGCCAACGTCGAGGTGCCGGGCTACCTGGGCTTTTCCATGGTCGACGCCACGCTGTTCTGCCGCGAGCCCGTGCGCACGCTGGACGAGCTCAAGCGCAAGAAGCTGCGCGTGGGCAGCCGCGAACAGATCGAGACCTTCAAGCGTCTGGGCGTGGCCGCGCAGATCGTGCCGCAGAACGAGCT
>Ga0172373_10002434_pt1 | contig 28456 bp, 16 predicted proteins | sample Lak10m_2_FD_114546 | JGI IMG/M metagenome (GOLD analysis project Ga0172373, IMG submission 114546) | Freshwater microbial communities from Kabuno Bay, South-Kivu, Congo - kab_092012_10m | ecosystem: Environmental > Aquatic > Freshwater > Lake | place: Democratic Republic of the Congo...
ACCCCGTAACATGGGCTTATCTAGCCCGTAGGCCTGTCGGAGAGCAGCCAAACAGCCAGGACGATTGGGACAATCGTCCGACAGTTAGCACCCCGTAACATGGGCTTATCTAGCCCGTAGGGTGCTGATTGGATCAAATCAACCCATCTGAGCCTCTCCCACCTCTAAATGGTCCCAAGACCATGCTAACATAACAAGCGTCCCTCCCGATCTGCCCGAACAACTACCAACACCCATGAAAAAACGGCATCGATCCCGCACGCGATTCGGCGTCTCGCTCGTCGAGCTGTTGGTCGTTATCGCGATCATCTCCATCCTAGCTGCACTGCTACTGCCAGCCGTCCAAGCGGCTCGTGAAGCGGCCCGGAGAATCAACTGCGCCAGCAACCTTCGCCAATTCCATTTCGATTTCCGCTCCGATCGCGATTTCAAAACCGATAAACTTCGCGAAGTCGAAATCGTCAATGTCTGCCCCACCTCAAAAAAACGTCTCGGCTACCTAAGAAACGATTTCGTGTCACTTGATGAAGCCAAGCTCAGCAGCAGCAACACCCTCGAGTTTTTCGAAGCTGCCCAAGACGCACAGACAAAGGGAGGCAGGCCTTTCGTCGGTAATCTAAGTCCTGCGGAACGTCTCGATCTAGTCCAAAGTCTCATCGATTACAAACGACACAGCAATAGCCTAGCCAACTACCTTTACTTTGACGGGCATGTTCAAACCATACCCGCCCAAGCCATTGAGGATTGGACGCAAAAGAACTGGAATTTTCTCGCGGTAGGAACAGCGGCATTCAGTGAATGAATGGACTCCTGCCGATCACTATTCCGCTTTGACAACCTCAAATTGATGAGGCTGCATCTTGAGCGACTCGGCGACCTGAGCATCCAACTCGCTCACCTTCTGCGATCGTTCTTGGATCAAAGCTTTTTTCTTTTCTTCGAGTTGCTCGCGAGGCACCACCGAATAAATCCACTCCGGGACACCCGTCAACACGATCCCCCGGAATATTTGGTCGTGATGGTAACGATTCTTGTTCTCGACGGCTTCCTTGACTTTCTTGGCCTGAGCTGCGATGGGACCAGATTTGAGAACCTCGGCCGATAGATCGACGCCACCTGCAAGCGACTCGGCAGTGAGCTCTGCCACCTCGACCGAATCGATCCGAACTTTGTATTTCCCTGGAGCCAAACCCGTAACCTGAATTTTGTAATCGTTCAGATCATCCAAGATGGGAGTCCAAGGCAGGATACTTGCCGCATCTTCTGGGAAAAACGGCAAGGCTTTATCGAGCTTTTTGAATTGGACTCCCTGGGAGCTGACTTCAAGTCCTTCGACGCTGCAATTTTCTTGCGAATTGACTTTCTTCTGCTTCGCATCGATCGATACGGCCGCGACTAAGGAGGGGAAGTGCATACCTTTTAGGATCGAAGCGGCCATCAGAGCTTGCCCAGGAGGTCCTGGGTGTACGGCATCACCGGCGGTGATTCGATTGTATTTGGTTTCTTTGGCACGCGCCGAATCCAGGACGTTCAAGTAAGGGTGAAACTGATCGACGAACTTGCCATTGTTCTTCTCAGCGATGGTTTTGACCCCTTCGGAAAACTTCTCAAGCGTTTGGTTATAACCAGTCAGGGCCGTTTTCCCTTGTTCATCGTTATCGAGGGGTTGAGGGGTGACCCAAGCGGTGCGAATGTTCGCCGCTTTGGCCTGGTCGGCCATCCCCTGGAGACCTTCGACGTAAGGCTTAAAGGTCTGCTCAGAGAATTCGCGATAGCTTCCGTCGTTCATTCCAAAGTCGACCGTCATGGCCGTGGGTTGGTGAATCAGCACATCGCGTGCGAAACGAGAGTTTCCGCCGGGGCTTCGATCCCCGCCGATACCGACGTTTCGAAACGAGATCTTCCAGTTTGGAAAACGGGTGATCGTCCACATCTCGACGTAGTTCGAGTACAAGTGCTGTTCGGTAATGCTATCACCGATCATCACCACACGGTCTCCATCCTTGAAGAAGAAGTCTTCGGCTTGGGAGCCAGCCGGCGCAGCGCAGCAGCAAGCGGCGATAAACAGTCGTATGGGGAGTTTCATCTGAAGTTTCCATTTTTAGGTTCTTCGGGTAATCTCGGTCCGCAGCATCGCGGTACTCGTAATCGTACTCGAACTCTAAGCCCCTGTGTTCCCGCGATTCTTTTCAGTTGCCAGTAGGATTACGATAAAAGGGGAGTGGACAGTTCCAAGTCTGAGTTTAGGAGAGAGTCATGGTACAAGCAGGATCGATGCAAGTTGCAAGTTCGATGGCTGGGTTATGGGTAGCGCTAGGTGGGGCGTGCGGCAGTCTGGTTCGTTACGGGGTTGGAAGGTTTTTGGGAGAGTATTTTCCTGGAATAGCATCGATGGTAGCGACGGGATTGGTCAACGTCTTGGGAGCATTTTTGTTGGGGGTGGTTGTCACGTCATTTCCGGTGAACCCCAAGCCTAGTTGGTGGGTCTTGTTCTTGGGGGTTGGATTTTGTGGAGGGATGACCACCTTTTCGACGTTGGCGATGGAATTAGCAGATCTTGTGCATGCTAGGCGTTATGGGGAGTTGGCTGGCTATGGACTAGGGAGTCTGTTTGTTGGAATCCTTGCTTTTTTGTTGGGTGTGTGGGTCGTCGGCAGGAGTTAGGCTTGAAAAAGCCATGGAGAGCGAGTAAATTTCGGGTGCTTATAGATTCCCCTGTAGCTCAGTCGGCAGAGCAGCGGACTGTTAATCCGCGTGTCGGTGGTTCGAGCCCACCCGGGGGAGCCTTTCAAATCCTCGGAATTTCCGAGGGTACGATTTAACAGAGAAGCCGAGGATTAAACCCCTCGGCTTTTTTCGTTGTTTGCCAAGGGTTTCGGCGATTCTAGGCCTGCCGGCCGCCAATCAGAGAGCGCTCGCGCTTCGCCCCAAATTCGCAGTTCAGCGACCGTACCGCGCAAATTCGTCTGCAACTCTCAGATTCTCTGTTTGACAGAGAAGTCTTGTTTAACAGGGGCGCGCCGGCTCTGAGAACGCGTGTTCTGAACTGTGCTTCCCTTCATAAGTCCCGATGTGACCTGACGTGTCATAACGTGAAGATAGTGTCCTTAACCGTCCAGTTATTGCTATCACACGGTTGTAGAGTTTGCTAAACTTTGTGCCATTCATTTCGGGGGTACCTGAGAGGCTCAAGAGTATGAAAACCAAACTGAACGAGTACGTGAAAGTAGCAGAAGCAGCGGAAATCCTTGGCGTATCGCAGGGAACACTCCGGAACTGGGCGGAAGCTGGAAAGATACCGGTTCATACAAATCCGGCGAACGGCTACAGGCTGTTTCGGCGGAACGACCTGGAGTTATTCCTGGCGAAAGTCGCGATGCCCAAAAGACCAAACTCAAAATAATTGCCGAACCACGACGGTAATGCCAGGAGCGTGCTATGAATGTTTTCGAAGTTCATCGGAAGATCATTGCGGATTACGAGAAGTACATTCGCTCCTTTGTAACTATTTCCGATTCGGAGATTGAAAAGGAAGTCGATCATGAGCTGAAGCGTGGCAAGCTCTGGCCTGAACCTCTTTTGCAATTCAACCCTGCGTTTTCCCTCGCAGGCAAGGTCGCAGACCTGGCACGTGACAAGCTCGTGCACAAAGACGTTGCAGATATCTTCAAGGGATACTCCCTTTACCACCATCAGTTGGAAGCGCTCAAGCTTGGGGTTAACGGTAAAGACTTTATCGTCACTTCAGGCACTGGGTCTGGAAAATCGCTCACCTACATTGGCACGGTTTTCAGTCATCTGCTGAACAACCCGGCAAGCAAAGGCGTTGTCGCCATCGTCGTTTATCCGCTGAACGCACTGATTAACAGTCAAACAGGAGAGTTCAACAAGTATCGCAACAACTATTTCGATTCGACCGGGAAAGAGTTCCCGATCACTTACGGTCAGTATACCGGTCAAGAGGAGCAAGCGAAGCGGATTGTGATGCGCGAGAATCCGCCGCAGATTTTGCTCACGAACTACATGATGCTTGAATTGCTTTTGACTCGCCTGCAAGAGCGTTCAATTCGTGATGCCATATATGAGAACCTTAAGTACCTCGTATTCGACGAACTGCATACTTATCGCGGAAGGCAGGGAGCAGACGTGGCAATGCTTATCCGCAGAATTCGTGCCAAGTGTCAGCATGAAATTACTTGCATTGGCACTTCGGCAACCATGGTAAGCGGAGGAACTTTGGATGATCAGCGATCGCAAGTTGCTGATGTTGCGACAAAGTTATTTGGAAAGACCTTCGAATCTTCGCAGGTAATTATGGAGAAGCTTGCATCTTCTCTGACTGCCGAGAGCAATGCTCCTGCTAAAACAGAGCTCTCCGCAGCCATTCGGCGGGGCGTTACCAAATCCGATGACTTATCGGCACTAACCAGCCACCCAGTGGTGCGCTGGCTCGAAACCAACGCGGCTCTGGATACTCAAAACGATGTTCTGATTCGACGTAAGCCACAACCGGTTGGAACATTAGCAAAGACACTTTCCGAGCACTCTGGCGAAGACGCAGGCGATTGCCTTCGAGCGGTAGAGGCAACCCTACTCTGGATAAGCCAAGTAAATGAGTCAATTCAGAAGTCTGGTCGCCGGGATACGATCCTGCCCTTTCGCCTCCACCAATTCGTCTCGCAAACTGGCTCCGTCTACACCACGCTTGATCAAGGCAGTGATCGGTTTATCACCTTAGAACCGGGTATCTACAAATCCGATGACTCTAATCAAAAGCCTATTTTTCCAAACGTCTTCAGTCGAACTTCTGGGCATCCATTTATCTGCGTAACTCATATGGGCAATCGCCTCTTGCCTCGAGAGTTCATGGAGAAGTCGATTGAAGAGGAGCAAGGAGCAGATGGATACATTTTGGTCGGTGATGTTTGGAATCCACAAGAAGACTTGGACTCTTTGCCCGACGCGTGGTTTCGTATCAACAAGTCCGGACGTAAGCCGCTCTCCGAAAAGCTGGAAATGTTTCCACAAGAAATTTTCTTTGATGAGCTTGGCAATTGTTCGAACAGTAGCCCTATGAAGTACAGGGGCTGGTTCATGAGAGCTCCGTTGTTGTTCGACCCAACTAGCGGAACCTTCTTTGATCCTCAAACTCGCGAAAGCACTAAGCTCGCGAAACTCGGTAGCGAAGGCCGAAGTACATCCACAACCATTATGACATTTGCAATCTTGAGCCAGCTTCGAGAAGCTGGTTACAAACTTGCTGATCAAAAATTGTTGAGTTTTACTGACAACAGGCAAGATGCGGCGCTTCAAGCGGGGCATTTCAACGACTTCCTACAAGTGGTTCAATTGCGATCCGCTATTCATCGAGCGTTGGCCACGTCACCGGATCACAAGTTGACATATAGCAGTCTTGGCGAAGCTGTCTTCGGTGCATTGGGCTTGGGGTTCACTGAGTTTGCTACTCTTGCGCAAACACCGGAATTTGCATCAATTCAAAAGCGATATGAACAGACATTTCAAGACTTTTTGCTTTACCGAGCTCTCGCAGATCTCAGGAGAAGCTGGCGGATTGTTCTGCCCAATCTCGAACAGTGCGCTCTTTTGGCTATCGAATATGCTGAACTAGAAGAAGTCGCTGACTCGGATGCTTTTTGGTCGACAGTTCCCATCGTCTCAACCCTGGGAAAGAAGCAGCGTTACGAGTTCCTAACGACCATCTTGGACTTCTTTCGACTTGAGTACGCGATACACAGCATGAACTTCCTCGAGTATTCAAAGATGAGGCAGAATGAGCGTGAGTTTCGTGAGAAGCTCCGCGCGCCTTGGACCTTAGATGAAAACGAAGAGCTAGAGAACCCGAGCGTAGTACGGCTTGAGCCGCTGGCAGCCAGGTCGCCCTATAAATCGGCGAGTATGGGTCCAACCAGTGCTCTCGGCAAATTCATTAAGCACTATTGTAAGCAAGCTGATATCAGCACTAGTAGCATTCGCGGGGCAGACTATAGCACTTTTATACACCGATTGATGACGCGTTTAGTGGATTCAGACTTCCTGCAAGTGCTCACAGCCAAGAGTAATGATGGAGCTGAGATTCGCACCTATCGCCTCAAAGTCGACAAGATTGTTTGGACGCTTGGGGACGGAAAGACTGTTAAACACGACGTTATCAAGAGCCGAAGTTTCCGAGATAAACCGAGACAACCAAATGAGTTCTTTGCAGAGATGTACCGAAATGGATTGCCAAAAGGAAAGCGGCTCCGCGCCGAAGACCACACGGGACAGCTTGACAAAGACACTCGGCTAGAGCGCGAAGATCGATTCAAATGTGAGTGGTGGATCGACGATGCCAAGACTCAGCAAGATATTGCGAGAATAAGTAGTGAGTCGATTAGCGCACTTTTCTGCTCTCCCACCATGGAACTCGGAGTCGATATCGGAGGGCTTAGCGTTGTGCACATGCGCAACGTCCCTCCTAACTCTGCCAATTACGCTCAAAGGTCAGGCCGGGCAGGCCGTAGCGGGCAGGGCGCTCTTGTGTTCACTTATTGTTCAACCTACTCCCCACACGATCGACACTACTTTAATCAACAGCCAGACCTCGTTGCCGGAGCTGTTCAGCCACCACGACTGGATCTTTGCAACAGAGAGCTGCTGCTTTCGCACCTTAACGCTCTCGCTATCTCCGAGGTCGGACTGACTGGGCTGGATGGCGAAGCCGACAAACCAGCGTCGCTCGGATCTCTTGTCGCAATGGACGTCGCTGGTATGCCTCTCAAGTCGGTTACTCGTGACGGCTTGAAACTAACTAACGCCATGTTCGACAAAGTAAAGTCGACATTCAAACGAGCAATCTACGATTTCGCACAGGACTTGGAAAACAAAGGTGCTGGTTGGTATTCCGACACTTGGATTGAAAACAATCTCAACAAACTAGCTGATCACTTGCATGATTCCCTTGAGCGCTGGCGAACGTTGTACGCGTCGGCGAAGAGTTCGTTGTCAAAAGCAACTGGGCGAATAGATTCAGGTGTGCTTGCTGCGAACAGCGAGGAATATACGAAGCTAGTCAAGCTACAAAATCAATCAACTCGACAGCTTAACCTTCTAGTTAATGACACCGGAAATCGGTTTTCGGAACTTTCGGAGTTTTACCCCTATCGTTACCTCGCTTCTGAAGGCTACTTACCGGGCTACAATTTTACCCGTTTACCTGTGAGAGTGTTTTTGCAAGCTGGCGGCCGAGGTGGCAAAGATGGCGAGTATATCTCGCGTCCAAGGTCAATCGCACTTCGGGAATTCGCGCCGCTGAACATCATTTACCACAACGGACGTAAATACAGAATCGATCAGCTTATTGCGAGAGATGTCGAGGAGAGTCTCATCGAAGCAAAGGTCAGTAAGTCGGCTGGCTACTTTTTGAAGGATGACCAGAAAGATTTCGAGATCTGTCCATTCACGAAGAAAAATCTATCTGATGCGGCCAATAAGTTGCACCTTCAGAACCTTATGGAGATGGCGGAGAGCCGAGCGAATGAAATCGACCGGATTTCCTGTGAAGAGGAAGAACGCAGCTCCAGAGGGTTTGAGATCGACACATACTTCACCGTCGATGGTGCGTTTGATCGCGTAAGGAGGGCAATTGCGAGTGTAGCGGATACGCACCTTCTTAATCTCAGGTATATCCCGGCTGCCCGACTCGTGTATGTCAACACAAAGTGGCGTTCGGCAACAACGGAAGGTTTTCCGCTTTCCATGACGAATGGGATTTGGAAAGCATCGATTCCGCCACTCGACGAGCAGACGGAAGGTTGGAAGCTTGTAAATCTCTGGACATCCAATACTTCAGACGCGCTGTACATTGAACCTGTGCAACCCTTAGGCCTAGACGCTGATGGAGTAGTGACGTTGCAATATGCGCTGAAGCGAGGCATCGAGCTTGAGTACCAGATCGAACCAAACGAACTCGGGGTCGTTGCCGTTGGCGACATGAAAGCGCCAAACATCCTGATCTACGAAGCATCGGAAGGAAGTTTAGGCATTCTTTCACGCTTCGCAGACTCACATGAAACACTTTGTCGCGTAGTGGAGAAGGCAAGGCAGCTCTGTCGATACGATGATTCGACCTACAAAGCAAAGGCTTCATACGATGACCTTTTGAGTTATTACAACCAAAGGGATCACCTTCGCATCGATCGCTTCGCAATTCGTGAGGCGCTCGACAAACTAATCGCTTGTAGCGTTGAAGTCCAAACAAGCAACGACTATGCCGACTACGATTCACATTACCAATCATTGCTTACCGCAGTTGATCCCAACTCCAGTCTTGAGCGAGATTTTTTAGACTTCCTGTACAACAACGATCTGCGATTGCCAGACAGAGCACAAAAGCAATCGCCAGGAATCTATTGCCAACCCGATTTCTATTACGAATCTCGAATCTGGGTTTTCGTCGACGGATCTGTGCACGATAAACCCGAGGTCGCCAGCGAGGACAAAAAGAAACGCTCAGAGTTATTGGCTAGGGGAGATGAAGTAATCGTCTATCGATACGACCACGATCTAAGCAACCTTGTTGCCAGCCGGCCAGACATATTTAGGAAAGTACGATGAGCCCAAAGTTCCAGCCGGGAAAACTGGTTTCGCTTCGTGGTCGAGATTGGGTCGTTTTACCTTCTGAGGACCCTGATCTACTCGTCGTAAAACCTCTTGGCGGCTCTGACGATGAGACAACGGGGATTTACCTCCCGCTCGCGATACCTCACGACGCCCCAAAAGATGCCAGATTTGATCCACCGACGTCGGAGGACCTTGGGGACATCTCGACAGCGAAGCTACTCTACGAATCGTCCAGGCTTGCTTTCCGCAATGGAGCCGGCCCCTTTCGAGCACTGGCGAAGCTATCGTTCCGACCGAGGTCGTACCAATTGGTGCCACTAATCATGGCCCTCCGTCAGGAAGTAGTCAGATTGTTAATCGCTGACGATGTTGGCGTTGGTAAGACAGTTGAGGCATTGTTACTGACCCGAGAGTTGATTGAGCGGCGAAAGATTAAACGCTTTGCAGTCGTCTGCCTGCCGCACCTTTGTGATCAGTGGGATCGAGAGATTCGTGAGAAACTTGATATTGAGCCAGTGATCATCCGCTCCAGCTCACAAGCTAGGCTCGATAGACAGATTCAAGGAGACACCAGCGTCTATGAGTACTATCGCTACCAGATCATCAGTATCGACTACATCAAGTCGGACAACCGACGCGATGTATTTGTCGAACAATGCCCGGAGCTAGTGATCGTTGATGAAGCTCATAGCTGCGCGAGACCGACAGGTGCTTCAACTGCGCAGCAACAACGCCATCTGCTGATTAGTCGGATAGCTTCGAAGCCAGAACAAAACCTGGTTATGCTCACAGCGACTCCACACTCTGGGAAGCCAGAGGAGTTTCAATCGTTGCTGGGATTGTTGAAGCCAGAATTCGAAACGCTTGATGTCGCGCAGGCGAGTCAGTCTGAACGCCGTGAGCTTGCTAAACACTTTATTCAGAGGAAGCGAGCTGACGTTGAAAAATGGCTCGGAGAGGATACTCCATTTCCTACCCGCGATCCATTTGAATGGAGTTACAGTCTGACTGTTGAGTACGCAAAATTCTTTGACGACATTCTAGATTTCGCCCGCAAACTCGTTGCGCCTGACCCCAAAGCTCCAAAGCGACGCAAGCGAGTTCAATACTGGACAGCTCTGGCATTGTTGCGCGGTGTAATGTCAAGTCCGGCAGCTGGTGTTCGCATGCTGTCGACAAGGCTAGAGAATCTCGCCGTTGCTGCCCAAGAAAGCGGTGATCTGCCGCTACTGGATACCATGGAAACTGTGGCTGAGAACCCCGTGGGAGATAGCGAGGATCTTGCTGCGGCCGATATTGCTCCGACACAGCTAGTTGAGGGCAGTGATTGGACTGACCATCAGCGCAAACAGCTTCGAGAGTTCTCGCAACGGCTCGAACAATTCAAAGGCGAAAAGTTCGACGCCAAACTAGCCAATCTCGCTACGATTCTTGAGGATTGGCTCGACGCTGGATTCAATCCGGTCGTCTTCTGTCGTTACATTCCAACCGCTAACTACCTTGGCGAATATCTCAGACCTCTGCTCGAAAAGAGGTGTCCGAAGCTCGATCTGCAAGTTGTAACTAGCGAAGATCCAGATGAGATTCGCAGAGATCGGATCGCAGCGATGGAGAAAGCAAAACACCGAGTCTTGATAGCGACAGATTGTTTATCCGAAGGCGTAAACCTCCAGCATCTATTTACGGGCGTCCTCCACTACGACCTACCTTGGAATCCGAATCGATTAGAGCAACGCGAAGGACGCGTTGATCGCTTCGGACAAACCTCCAAGGTCGTGAAAGCATGTCTGTTGTTCGGCGGTGACAACCCAATCGACGGTATTGTGCTTGATGTATTGTTGCGAAAGGTCCGTGAGATCAAGAAAGCCACCGGAATCAACGTGCCTTTCCCCGAAGATTCTCAGTCAATTATCGACACGATTACACAGGCTCTCTTGCTAAATCCTGATCGAAAGATTTCGAAACGTATCGAGAAGACGCAGATGCAGTTCGACTTCACTGAATTCGACGAAGCAGCTGAAGCAAAGCGGACCATCACAAGGAAAGTTGATGAGGCCGCCGCTCGTGAGAAGACGTCGCGGAGCATTTTCGCACAGAACGCGATCCAGGCTAGCGAGATCGAACAAGACCTTAAGGAAGTGGATGAAGCGATAGGCGATCCCAAGGCGGTAGAGGAGTTTGTGCTCGGAACGCTGCAGAACGTATTCGGTGCTCAGATAATCGCCGATAAGAAGGAGCCGGCTTACTTCGTTGTGACAGGAAACCTTCCGCCACAACTGCAAGAAATGCTCCCTCGGGAATCTCAGGTAGCAATCACATTTCGTTCACCCCCGCCAAAGGGCTTCTTGTACATTGGTCGAAATCATCGCTTCGTAGAGCAGCTATGCCAAATGATTATGGCCAATACGCTCGCGAGGCAAGACCGCCGAGCAGCTCGTTCAGCAGTCATTAGAACACGAGATGTAAACCTGAAGACAACCTTGCTTCTATTCAGGTGCAGAAACGTAATTGAGCAAGCTCGTGCAGCTGGCAAGAACCCTCATCAGATTGTCGCAGAAGAAATGCTGCTTTGGGGATGGAGAGGATTACTTGCTAACAAACAGTTCCTCTCACACAACGAAGCTAAGGTATTGTTGCAAACCGTACGAGCATCCAGCGACATGTCGTCCCAATCGCGAGCCAATTTTCTAAATGCGGAATTGGAAACGCTGACGGATTTGAACATCGAGTTCGATCGGATCGCCGAGGAGCAGTCAAAGCGACTTGTCGCCGCCCATGAACGTTTTAGCTCGTTGATGGACAAGCAGAAGTTTCAAGTTGTTTATCCAGTCCTGCCAATGGACCTACTGGGTGCCTACATACTGTTGCCGGAGGCAGCCCAATGAACTACCCCAGCATTCGTATTGAGGGCGCGATACTTTCGGCTGATATCATTGATCGGCTTGATGACATGGCTGGTCAGAAGCCAGTAGATTTCGGGCTCGACTCAAACACCAAAGTAAAAGATGAAATAGCCAGAGCCTGGGCGGATGCCCAAGACTATTGGCGCATATTCCAGCGCAAGTTGGATTCCTTGAAACCTGACTCCCCTGCGACGACAGAGACTCGAAATCTTTGGATCGTGCCACTATTGGGATTGTTGCGATACGATCTCGAGTTTCAGAAAGCCGGGGCTGAGCTCAATGGGAAAATCTACGCGATCTCGCATCGAGCCATCAATCGCGCTCAAACACCAGTTCACATCGTAGGATACCGCGATCCGGCGGGACTCGATCGAAAGCCAACCAACGCGACCTTGCGTATGTCGGCGCATGCCGTTGTTCAGGAGTACTTGAATCTCACGGATGTCCTATATGGTGTAGCGACCAATGGCAGAGTGATTCGCTTGCTCCGCGACAGCTCGCGTCTCATCAATTTGAGTTACGTGGAATTCGATTTAGATCGAATCTTTACGGATGGACTCTTTGCTGACTTTGCGATTCTTTATCGAATTCTGCACGCATCGCGATTACCGAGCGATCCAACTAACCAAGCTGATTCGATCATCGAGAGACTTCATCAAGACTCGCTGGATGCTGGAGCGCGTATCCGTGAGGGACTGTCGAAAGCTGTCGAAGATGCCATCCTAACCTTCGCCAATGGGTTTCTATCGCATCCGGACAATAGTGATCTACGCGAGCGAATAGCAGATGGTCGTTTCAGATCGAACGAATTCTATGAATGTCTGCTGCGGCTCATTTACCGATTGCTGTTTTTGATGGTGATCGAAGAGCGGAGACTGGTATTCCCTGAATCGGCATCGCTACAGCAACGATTGACCTACGATCGATACTACAGCGTTCAGCGATTACGCAACTTGGCGGAAAAGAGGTTCTTGGCGGACCGTCGCAAAAGTGATCTGTGGCTATCCTTGCTCTCGACTTTTCGACTATTCGAAGCGCACAGTCCTGGCATCAAGATGGGTATCTACCCGCTTGATGGCGACTTGTTCAATTCAACAGCAATCGGCCCTCTCGCCTCCGCTCAGCTTTCAAATGAAGTTCTGTTGGTATGCTTACGATCGCTTAGTTTGTACGAGAATCCTCGGAACAAGCAAATTATCCGCGTCAATTATGGTGCGCTTAATGTAGAGGAGTTCGGATCGGTCTACGAAGGACTTCTCGAATATGAAGCTAGCATCGACACCAATGAACGAGTGCCAAGCTTTCAATTTAGAGTTGGTGAAGATCGTTCGGCAACGGGCTCTCACTACACGCCTGACGAGTTGGTGCAGCCTCTCATTCAGCACTCGCTTGATTACCTGATTGCAGATTGCCTTAAGCAATCCAACCCAGAGAAGGCGCTATTGGACCTCCGCGTCATTGATGTGTCCTGCGGGTCTGGACATATCTTACTGGCAGCAGCTCGACGCATCGCCACCGAGCTCGCAATTGTTCGAACTGGTGAAGAGCAGCCATCGCCAACCGCATTTCGCCAAGCTTTGCGAGATGTGATTCGCCATTGCATCTACGGTGTTGACTTGAATCCATTGGCAGTCGAACTCTGCAAAGTTGCGCTGTGGCTCGAGGCCCACGTTCCGGGCGAGCCACTAAACTTCTTGGATTCTCACATTAAGTGTGGCAACTCGATTGTTGGTTACGTACGCAAAGAGGAAGTTGATGTAGGCGTTCCTGACGAAGCCTTTGCCAAAATCCCGGGCGAAGATCCGGAAGTTGGTCGCCGAATTCGTGCTCAAAACAAACGAGAACGACAGGACCGCCAAGCCGGTACCAGACAACTTGCGTTCACAGATTCACGTGAGAGGCAGTTTAATGCCGTCTTCAATCAGGCTCAGCTACTTGCGGCTATGCCAGAGCGAACACCAGACGAGATTGAAGCTAAGAAGAGAGCACATCAAAAAATCTCAGTGACCGGACCGATTCATGATCTTCGTGAACTGTCGTCCATACCCATCGCACAGTTCTATGTGCCGCGCACAGAGGACAGCCTCGATCATTTCGTAACGGACGCAGATTTTCACAACTATTGGTCGGGGAACCGATTTCCAGCGGGCAAGGCTGTAGCAAGAGCTGCCGCTCTTGCCCACAAGAAAAAATTCTTTCATTGGTTCATTGAGTTTCCTGAAATCATTGCACGAGGTGGATTCGATTGTGTGTTAGGGAATCCGCCTTACCTTGGTGGGCAGGCTTTGAGCGGAACATATGGCCACGAGTTTTGCAATTACGTGAAGTATGCTTACGCTCCGACTGGACTTAGCGATCTGGTAGTTTTTTTCCTTCGTCGAATTTTCAAGTTGCTTCGCCCAGGCGGATTTACCGCGTTTATCACCACGAATTCCATCAAGGATGGTGACGTCCGCAAAGATGGTTTAGAGCAGGTCCTATCTGATGGGGGAACGATAAACTTTGCGGTTCGAGGAATGAAATGGCCGGGACGAGCGAACCTGGTGGTATCGCTCTTGGGACTACATAAAGGGATATGGGAGCACAAATCAATCTTGGATGGATGTTCCGTGTCTGTGATCAATCCATTTCTTGAGGATTCCACAGTTGAAGTTGCTCCTTCGCGAATTCCCGAGAACCTTGAGAAGATCTTCCAAGGATCCGTCATTCTTGGCGATGGTTTTTTGTTGACACATTCTCACGCGGCGGACCTAATCCAAGCTGATAAACGGAATGAATTGGCGCTCGGAAGAGCGTTCAACGGGCAGGAGATAAACAATGATCCACTCCAAGAACCTGGACGAAGCGTAATATTCTTTCGTGACTGGCCCATTGAGAAGTGTCGGGAATTTGCTGAGCTATTCAACATTGTTGAATCTCAAGTACGTCCGGAACGAGAACGGCCTTCTCAGAAGGACGTACCGGCTCGATTAAAGTGGTGGTTGTTCAAAAGGCCAACGATTCAGCTCTACAATCGCCTTAAAGCGCTGAAGCACTGCTATGCTGCTGCGGCTACAACGAAATATCTAAATTTTTCCAAGTGCAGCACTGAAACGATATTCACACATGCGCTCTACGTCTTTACGACCGATCGCTGGGATCTATACAGCATCGTACAGTCAACCATCCATGAAATCTGGGCAAGAAAGTACAGTGGAGCACTCGAAACTCGACTTCGTTACTCACCGTCGGATTGCTTTGATACGTTCCCGTTTCCAGATGAATTGTGGCAGAGGCGAAGTGAAGAGTTGGCTTCGATAGGTTATCGTTACCATGAGCAGCGTCAAAAGTTAATGCTCCGGCTTTGGCTTGGATTGACAGACATTTACAATTTGTTTCATACACCGCAACTGGAAGTCGCCTTAAGTAAGCACTTTGCCAACCGAGCAAAAAGAGATCCGCATGGATTCATGATCCCGAGCGATTATCGCTCAACGGCATTATCATTTACATTTGAAGAAGCCCTTGATAGCGTCCAGCAATTGCGGGATTTACACGCCGAACTTGATCGGACTGTGCTTTCAGCATACGGCTGGCATTTCGCCAGCACCGAGAATTCAGGGCGCACGTTGCATGCTATTGATCTCGTGCACAGCTTCTATGATGTCGAGACGTTACCTGAAAGCGATCGGACTCGATTCACCATATCACCCGCGGCGCGTCGTGAACTTCTCGCTCGACTTCTTTCTCTCAATCACCAGCGTACCGCAGAGGAAGCGACCAGCGTATCTGCGACTCCAAAGACCAAAGGAAGGTCGAGAGCAACGGCCGACAAGCCGACACCATTGCTTGATGGACTTATCCAGTCTCCGCTGCGTGAATTGACACCAGATGAGAAAGCTATCCTCACGATAGTCGCATCATTTCCCAAAATCAACTTTGAAGGAGTTGAGGAACTAGCTGGCCTCTTTGACAGCCCAAAACTTCGAAGTGCAATTCTGCATGGGACCGAGCCACCAAAGCGGCGACGCGTTGTGGTGGGGGTAGATGCGGTTTACGGACGACTGTTGAAAGAGAATCTTATCGAACAACTTCCTTCGGGTGATATTTCCCGCTTAACGCTTGGTTCAGCAATCGCGACCGAGTTTCCAATCGACGCTAAAGCACGAAAAGCCATCGAAGAGATTAAGCAGATTCTCAATGCAAGACTCGAGAAAGAAGAGGTAAGCTCACAGGCGGAACCGATGGTTCGACGCGAAGAGAATGGTGAGCTTTACATAGCGAAGGGGGCCTTCAACCTTGCTGCCACCTGATCCCATAGTTGTTCAGTGTTCGACTCCTGCATTCTGGATCGAGAAACTCGTTCTCTTGGACCGTTTCGACTCTGTAGGATTGATTCGAGAAGTTCCGTTTCACCGAGGACTGAACATCGTTCGTACGCCCGCCACTTTGCCGGCACAAGCGGAGGAGCCAGCGGCTGAAATCGGAAAAAGGCAAAATCCGGAACCTCACAGTGTCGGCAAAACACTTTTGGTTCGCATGATTCGATACTCGATGGGCGAGGAGTGCATCGTCACAGGAGAAGAGAACGATGACCTAAATCGCGCCTGTCCGGATGGACATTTGATCGCACTATGGTGGCTTGAGACCAACCCTTGGTTGGTCATTCGACCGTTCCATTCAACCGATCCCAAAGATAGTTTTTGCGTACAGGGCAAAGACTGGGAGGGCGTTTTCGAGCAATCTATCGAGCGACTACCGTTTTCAAGATTTGTAAAGCAACTGGAGTCAGTGACAACTCAAGGGCTTCCACCGATTGAGACCAGACGCGGTCATCGCCCCCGGTGGCTTGACATTTTGGGGTGGCTGACGCGCGACTGTGAGTGTGGCTACCGACAAGCAAATGACTGGCGATTTGCAGGCCTGTATGAGAAGAAAGGAACAGACCTTCGCGAGAACTCGCTCATTCTTCAGTGGCTTTGCGGGCTGATGGGCCAAGACGAAGCAGAAAAGCGTGCCAACCACTGGCAGCTCCTTTCCCTGCTGCAGCAGTCCGTTCAAAAAGCGGAAAGCAGCGAAAGGCAGCTAAAGCATCTGCTTGAGTCCATTTCAGAAGAACTGAAGAAACCTGAACCTGACGAGATCACCTTCGAGTTGCAAGATCCAACCAAGCTGTTTCAGTACCAAGCGAAACCGCGAGATATTTTGGAATCCCTTAACTCCATCGGGAACGAGGAAACACAAAAAGCCAAAGCAGCGGTTGATCGGCTCGAAGAAGCAATAAAGGAAGTCAGTCGGAAGCTAGCTACCACGAATGAGAGCTACAACAAAAAGGTAGGTGAACTTTCAAGTGTGACGGATGCCATTAAGCGTCGGCAGCTCGGAGGCAAGCATGGCGAGCACATCAATCGATGTCTTGAGCTTGATCCAAAGGGGCAATGCAAACTCAAGACGGAGTTTGATAACGACTCCGAGATTGCGAAGTGCCTGACCAAGCTCAGCTCTGATGGCGACCTAACCGAACGCAAAACATTGCTGGAGCAAGAAACCAAATCGCTTGGCGATGAGGTGAAAGCACTAGAACAGGAGGCTGAAAACCTCGACGCTGAACTGACCGCAGCAAGGAATTCCCAATTGGCTCAGGTCGAAAAGCTCGGGAAATCGATCGGCAAGTGGGAACGTCTACTTGATGAAGCCATAAAGCTCGACGAAGCACAGTCGCAACTTAGCGCAGCCTCAAAGTCGGCAACTGAACTAGAAAAAGAAACGACGTCATCGAATCAGATTATGGAGTCGATTCGACAGTCGCCATCGGAACAGGTACGGTCGAAGCAATTTACTCGCTTCTACGTCGAACTACTGTGTCAAATATTTGGGAGCGAAGCGACCGGCACTATACAGGTCTCCGGCAATGGGCTCGAACCCAAGCCGGACAAGACGCTAATGCCGCGTGGTCGTGCAAGGTCAGCAATGGCTTCCGTAATCGCGTTTGATCTTGGAGCTGTGCTCGCAAGTATGTGTGGAGTTGGCAACCATCCTCGCTTCTTGATTCACGACAGCCCACGCGAAGGCGAAATGATTATGACCTTCTTTCGACGTATCTTTCAGGCTGCTATCTGGATGCAAAGCTTGACCGATACCGAACCTTCTTTCCAGTACATTGTCACCACCGCAGACGCGCCAATTGAGTATTCGCAAATTGCAACCAAGCCTACTTGCATCGTTCTCAGCGGTGACGATCGACTGTTAAAGCGCAAATACTAGGACAACCTGCTTCAAAATCGAGAGAAAACAAATGTCAGAATTCGTCCCCTTCAAATGGTCACATATTGTAGATTTGCCATCCGACTGGAGTTCAACGCTCAGGAACAGCCAAACGGAAGCATTAGCAGATACATGGAACGAACAGCAGGACGAACTGCGTGAGAGGGGTTCGTACAAATTTTTCTTAGAAAAGCTCAAACGGCAGTGGTCGATCGAAACCGGTGTGATCGAAGGCGCGTATGCGATCTCGGAAGGTGCAACACGCACATTGATTGAGAAGGGGTTGGATGCCGCTCTGATATCTCACGGTGAAACCAGCGAAGATCCAATTTCGGTCGTTTCGAAAATTCAAGATCATCACCGGGCGATTGAGGGTCTTTACGACTTCGTCTCGGGCAATCGCGATCTTACATTGTTTTACATCAAGGAGCTGCATTCCGTTCTGATGAACAATCAGCGTACCTATCTCGGGCGAGATCAGTTCGGAAATATGCAACCGCGGGAGCTACCCATCGGTGTTTGGAAGTCGCTTCCAAACGATGTTGAGCATCCCGATGGCGGACGATTCGAATTTTGCCCGCCTGAGCATGTTCAGTCGGAGATGGAGAGCCTGCTAATGATGCACAACCAGCATATTGCAGATGGCGTCCCAGCTGATGTTCAAGCCGCCTGGTTACATCACCGCTTTGCCGTGATACACCCATTTACCGACGGAAACGGCAGAGTCGCACGATGTCTGGCGACGCTTGTTTTACTCAAAGCGCATTGGTTACCTTTGGTAATCACAAGGACCGATCGAAGTGACTATATTGCCGCCCTGCGAGCCGCCGATGCGGGAGATCTCAAGTGTTTGGTTGATTTCATCGGCACCCTACAACGCAAAGCAATTCGTGAGGCCATCAGTCTCGGCGAACAAGCCACCGAAGAAGCTCAGGCGTTTGAAAGCATTCTGAGCGCTGTCACTCAGAAATTTTCTCAGCGACGTCGGGCCGATCAGGAGCTTCGCAATCAGGCTCGAAGCATTGCAGACTCACTTTTTCAGTCGGCGAACACATCGATTGCGTCAAAGGCTGGCGCAATCGCAACTGCGATCAAGGCGGAGAACAGACTATTCAATGCCTACCTTACGAGTGGGGAGAACGAATCAAACAAAGGTAAGTATTACTACAAGCAGATTGTTGAGGCAGCGCGACACTACCAATACTTCGCCAATCTAAACGTTTACCATGCATGGAGCTCGCTCGTCATTGTGACAAATCGGAGAGCAGAAATTTTGGTTTCAATACACGGGATTGGCGGAGCTGAATCTGGAGTTTTTGGATGTACGGCGATGTTCTTCACAAAAGACACCGAAGACGAGCAGACTCAAATATCCGATTATGAGCCTTTAGGACCTGAACCGTTCGAGTTCTCGTACACCGAAAACGGATCAGATGTGCAGAGGCGTTTCACACGATGGCTTGATTCCGTCATTCTGAAGGGACTCCAAAAATGGCAGGCCACAATCTAAACGGTCAATCAAAATTGGCTGTCAGTCATTCCGAAAACACTCTCTCTGCTTAATTACGCTGTCTCGTATCTCGTAATCCCACGCACTAGGAACACTCATGAACCCTCCATTGTTAATCGCAACTTGCATTGTCTTGCTTTCGACCGCCGGTATCGGGTTTAGTCAGGTTCCCGAGAGCGCGGTCGAAAGAGCCAAACGACACGAGGGCATGATCGTACATCCCTATCTGGACACAGCCGGAAACGTAACCCTCGGAATTGGCAGGATGGTGCCGGATGAGGCTGGGTTCAAAGCTCTAAAACTGTTTCGAAAGTCGGATGGCATGGAAGCTACAGAAGCCGAGAAGAAGACTGAATGGACAAAGGTCAAAGCATTGCTTCCTGGAAAACTCCCGGAGTATTATGACCAAAATACGACGCTAAAAGTAGACGTCGCTTTGATCCGAACTTGGTTGTCAGAAGATATTGAAACGACGATCAAGCAATTGAAGACAGAGTTCCCCGATTATGCATCGTATCCTCCATCAGCTCGGGGTGGCCTGATTGAAATGGGGTTCAATTTAGGAGTACCAGGGTTGATCAGAAAGTTCCCCACATTCTGTGGCGCAGTAAAGAGTAAAGATTGGAAGAAAGCAGCGATAGAATGCAAGCGAAAATCGCCGATTTCTGATTGTCGCAATGAGGAGACCAAACGATTGTTTCAATTGGCCGTTACTGGCGATTGACGCAGCTTGTTCCATAAAGAGCGTGGTTCATCTCTGAGCAATAAATGCCTGACATCGATTACATTTCTAACTCATTTCCAACGGGAACCATACCTAATGGTTCTGGATCATTGTCTGTTACCTGGGATGATATTCTCTGGGCTGCGGTGACTGTTGGTCGTCCCAATCGGCATTTTGTATGGCGACACGGCGCGGCTTCAGAGTACGAAGCAATTTTCCGTTGGTCGCTAATCCGGATGGCGCTCGAGCAAGCGGGACCGCGCGGTAGTAGGCTCTACCGGACTACGGCCTTCAAGACGCTGGACCCCACGGAGAAAGGGGCAGTCAATTACTTTCTGGGTATGGCATTCTGTAAGTTGTTCTCAGACAAGCTTCTTGGTTGCCCTTGGCTCTTACACTTGGATGTATTTCGTCCGCAATTGAACCCGGTGCTAACAGGTAGATCGCGACCAGACCTCGTCGGCGAAAACCCTTTATCCGGACAATGGAGCGCATTCGAGTCAAAGGGCCGTTCCAGCCCGCCAAGTACTGAAGCGAAGAATAAAGCAAAATCTCAAGCACAACGCCTTGTTAGTGTGAATGGCAATGCCTGCTCTCTGCATATTGGTGCAATCACTTACTTCAAAAGAGACATCCTGAACTTCTACTGGGAAGACCCGGAACCAGAACCTAAGAACAGTTTCGAGGTTTCGACTGGAAGAGACCCTTGGCGGAACTATTATCAGCCGATCGCGGATTTAATTTCGGCAAACGACGGTTGGTCACAGTTACAACGATTCCCATCGCTTGACGGCGAATCGCCTTCCTTTCAAGCCACATCGCTCGGAGTCGATTTGGGAGTCTCGGTCGAACCAAAGGTTGCAGCTGCTTTATCGCGCGAAGAATGGAGCCTAGCCCACGACATAGCAGTAAGCCAAGAGAATGATCTACTCGATTCCGGGTTCCAGCGAGATGGATTGAAGATAAAAGCGGGGCCATCATGGCTAGTACGCTTCGAGGAGAATGGAACATCAAACTGATGCATTCTGAAGGTCCGAACAAAGATAAAGCAAGTACACACAGGAAATATTGTTCGCCATGATCGCAACTACACCGTTACAACCTCCGTGGAGACCTGAATGAGTGAGTCCTCACTGTTTGCTGCGCTGTCGTCAGAGCGAATAGCGGAACTGATCAGTCAGGCGTCGCGGCATGTCTGCTACGCAGGTCCAGGTATTCAAGACCAAGCGGCAGCTGCCATAATTGAGCTTAAGCAAAAGTCGCCGGCTGTTTCGGTGACCATCAATCTCGACTTTGATGAGAAAACACTGCGCATGGGGTAGCTGGTCCTTGATCGCTGCCGTAGTCATTGGTTCAGAGGATTCTTAACTCACATGGAGGCATCATGCAGAAGTTCGTTGACCGCGCCGGTCGCATTTGGATTGTAGATATCGATAACACAACGCTGCGGCGCGTGAAGACTCTCACCGGCGTGCATCTGCTGGAAGCGATCGACGGTGATTTGATCACTCGACTCTCGACCGATCCGTTGCTCCTGGGTGATGTGCTCTTTGCAATCTGCAAGCCGCAAGCGGACCAGCAGAAGATCACCGACGAAGCTTTCGGCGAGGGGCTCGCTGGCAATTCTATCGACGATGCCACCGGTGCACTCATCGAAGCACTGATCAATTACTTCCCGGAGTCCCGACGCCGTCTTCTGCGGAAGGCGGCCGAGAAACAGAAGCTGATCGAGACGCGGGGGATCAGTGCGATCGAGAAGCGACTGGACGATCCCAAGTTGGTCGACAAGCTCGTAGAAGATCTCGAACGCAAGCTCGCTGTGCCGACATTGAACGACTCATCATCCGACTCGCCGGCATCGTCGGAGTCGATCCAGGTCCCTTAACACTTCGCCAACTTGTGCTGATGGCTGAGGCCAAACGCCAACACGATTGGAATGTCGCGAGCACGATCATGGCGTTGATGGCCGAGATGAACCGTGATCGTAAGAGACGTCGCAAGCCATTCAAGCCCGACGACTTCAATCCCTACGCAGACCAAAAGCCAATCGTTGCTCGCGGAACTGTTGAGCAAGCAGCAGCGATGCTCGGTGCTAACTTTCAACCAAGAACGTCAGAGTTGCCATGTCCCAAGTCAGAGCCGGAGGAGCCTACGTCGAGCTAACCGCGAGGAGCGCCCAGTTCCTCAAGGGACTCGAAGCTGCGCAGAAGCGGCTCAAATCGTTCGGAGCGTCCACGCGACTGGTCGGCACCAAGCTAACTGGCCTTGGCGTCGCCGCCGCCGCACCTGTGGGAGCCAGCTTGGCAGTCTATACCAGTTTCGATGATGCGATCCGGGCCGCTGGCGCAGCTGCCAATGCAACCGGCGCGACATTGGAATCGCTGCGTAACAAAGCCAAGCACCTAGGAGCAACCACCAGTTTCTCGGCCAGTGAGGTCGCTTCTCTGATGACTGAACTCGGTCGAGCAGGTTTCTCACCCAAGCAGATTGAGGAGATGACCGGCGCGGTAATGAACCTCGCCCGAGCCACTGGGACAGATGCGACCGTTAGCTCGGGGATTATGTCAGCCACGATCCGTCAGTTCAGCTTGGAAGCAACCGATGCTGTGCGAGTCTCGGATCGATTGACCGCAGCAGCCAACATGTCCTTCAACTCGGTCGAGTCCCTTGGGGAAGCGCTGCAATACGCAGGTCCTGTTGCAGCCGATGCCAACATGAGCCTTGAAGAAACGCTTGCCGTTCTTGGCACCCTCGGAAACCTCGGGATTCAAGGTAGCGAAGCGGGTACCGCATTACGCCGATTGCTCACCCTGAGCGCAGCAGAATCCGAGAAGTTTCAAAAGGTGTTCGGGGTCGCGACTAAGGACGCGCAAGGAAACGCGAGAGATCTGGTAGACATTCTTGGCGAAGTTGCCGCTGCATCGGCCAACATGGGAACCGGTGATCGAGCCCAAGCCTTCAACGAAGTCTTCGGTTTGATGGGCATTACAAGTGCATCAGCAATTGGAAAGACTGTCACCGACACCAAGAAGCTGCTTGCCGACCTGAAGAAGTCAAATGGCATCGCCGACAAGACCGCACGCGATATGGATGCTGGGATCGGTGGCGCGTTCCGAATCTTAAAGAGCTCCATCGAAGGCGTGGCCATTGCGATCGGCGAATCGCTCGACGTCTCGGTCACAAAAATGATGAACGCAATCTCTCGGGCTCTTTCCGGTCTGATTGAATGGATTGGCAAGAACCAGGAAGTGGTTAAGAAGGTTGCACTGATTGTTGCCGGCGTCGTTGCTGTCGGCGCGGCTTTCATCGGTATTGGAAGTGCTGCAGGTGTGGCCGCGTTCGCTGTTGGTGGTCTGGCTTCGATGTTCTCACTAGTGGGAACTGCAATTGGAGTCCTTGTGACCATGATTGGCGCTCTGTTCACTCCTCTTGGCTTAGTGGTCGCTGCGGTCGCAGCACTGGGTGCCTACTTCATCTATTCTTCCGGCATCGCTGGCGAAGCGATCGAGTATTTGAAAGGCGTCTTCGAAACGCTGAAGGCTGACACGATCAAAGCCTTTGGTGCGATCGCCAATGCACTGGCTGCCGGAGATATCACCGCAGCAGCCAACGTTCTGTGGACCTATCTCAAGCTTCAGTGGATCAAAGGCACAACTTATCTCAAAGGAGTGTGGGCCGACTTCACCAGTTACCTGTCCGATGTTTGGGGCGATACAGCTTATGCAATCGGCGATGTATTGATCAGTGCACTCTCTGGTCTTGCAAGTGTATGGAATGCCTCGCTTGGTTTCATGGCCGATGGCTGGACTATCCTCACAGCCTCAGTGCAGAAGGGCTGGAACTCTACGATTGGATTCCTCAAGAAGGGGTTCATTCGACTGCGAGAGCTCGTGGATATTGCTGGCGACGTTTCTGTTCAGATCGGTGGCGTTCTCATCAATGCATTGGCAGGCGTTGAAACTGCCTGGGTCGAAACGATTGACTATCTCGCCGACACATGGTCGGTGTTCGTCGCACAAGTCAAGTCGATGTGGAACTCGACCGTCGGCTTTCTGCGCAAGGCCTGGATCAAGCTGAAGTCGCTATTCGATGACGATGTGAATGTCGAAGTGGAAATGGCCAAGATCGACAAGGAGATTCGAACAGCCGACGAAGCTGAAGAAAATAAGAAGCAGCAAGCAATCGCCGATCGCATGAAGCGGCGCGACGCACGTAAGCAACAGATCGAATCCAATCGTGTTCAGATGCAGGAAGGGATTAAGCAGCAACTTGAGGAACGTCGCAAGGCACGCGCTGGTCGTGACATTGATGGCGAGATGGCGGTCATCGATCAGGAGACCGAAGCCAAGAACCAAACCGTTGATGCGTCCAAAGAGGAGCAGTTCAAGCAAAACGAAGCGGCGGGTCTCACGCGACAAAAGACTATCGATGACACCACCGCTGGCGTTCAAAAGACTCTTGATCAAATGCGTGAGGAAGCTCGTGTTGCCCGCGAAGCAGGTCGCCAGTCGCCAGAAGATCGCGCCAAAGAGCGTGAAGAGCAAGTAGCAGCAGCCCAAGCGGAGTTCGATGCGGCCCTAGAAACAGCCAACGCAGCCAAGCCCCAAGAACCAACCCAAGCCAAAGAACCTGGTCCTCCGCTTCCTGATATGCCAGCTCTTCCGAAGCCCGGCGCACTGAAGGTTCCCAAGGTTGAAGTGGATGGCATCAAAGATCCAAAGCTGAAGCCGCCCAAGAAGAAGGATCTTAAGCTTGGTCTGGATCGGTCGACTAAGGATTCAATGGATCGATTCTCTGATGGCCCAGAGGAACCAACTGAAAAAACAGAAGCGGCTGGAAACTTCGATAGTCGTGGACTCGGCCTTGGTAGTGGTGCATCGCTCATTCCCGTGATCGAACCTCCTGATCAAAAGGACGAGGTCGATCCGGACGGCGTCGATGCTGACGTGAATGCTGGTGCTGACGCGAAGGATCCAGAACTTGAAGTTCCAGAGGTTGAATCGGAACTCGGTCTGCAACCAGTGGACGCTGAAGTATCGTCGCCCGAGGATTTCATAGAACCAACGGCAGTGGATCAAGAACCTTCGCTCAATCTCGAATCGATCATAGCATCCTTTGCAGCGGTTCGGGTCCGTTTGGAGGAATTCGATGCAGCATTATCGCAAAGCGTAACGCGGCTACAGATGCCACAAGTCGCCGGCGAAGGGCTCTCGGACGATGTGAAACGCGCCATTATCCAAACCGCTGAGAACACTTCTCAGCTTGCCGAACGCGCCCGCACAGGAGGCTTCGTGTTCAGCTAATGGGATTCTCAACTGGTGGATACAACTTCGAACTGGCTGCGCTATCCAAGAAGGCGACGCGTGGCAAAACGACCTCGGACACGTTCGTCTATGTCGGCACCAACGGTGGCTCTGTCGATCCAGCAGCCGCGGCGAGTGCAGTACTGGCCTACTATCGAGCCACCCAGCGAGATCTGATTCCCTATCTTCAGGTTGATGGCGAGTACATCAACGATAAACATGCACTAGTAACTGCTTCGATCAACAAGACCAAGCTCGATCCAGTCTCATTCAATACTACTGGGGCATCGACTCATCTCAATCAATCCCTATTCACACGTGGAATCTATGCAGCGCCTGGCAAGATTCCTCCTAACTATCGCGGTGCAATCGGTGTGAGCGACTCGGGCGTTGCCGGCGTCGACGTGACTGTTCCTGCATTCGAGTTTTCTGTCCGCAAGAAGTTTGAGTTTGTCTCGACCGAATACCTTCTCGCGATGGTCGCCATGACAGGGCGAGTCAACTCGACTGGCTGGTCGATCTTTGCGCCAGGTGAAGCCTTGTTCCTAGGTGGGGAAGGTGGCGAGGATGAACAGAACTGGGTTGATGTGACCTATCACTTCGCGGCTCGCCCCAATGAAGCAAACCTGAGAGTTGGAAACATCAACGGCGTGGCCAAGCGAGGTTGGGACTACCTCTGGGTCAAACATGGTGAAGAGGTTGTCGGCGATCGAGTCTTGCAAGTTCCTGAAGCGGCTTACGTCGAACAGGTTTACCCCGAAGCGAACTTTAACGCATTGGGGATCGAGTAATGGCGAGGCGTGTTCGACCAGGCGAGAAACTCAATATCACGGCAGCGGAATACAACCGTCTGCTGGCAGCGGCCGATGCCATCGCTCGTGATCGACTCTCGGGTGGCGGAGGAAATCGCACCCACGTTCGCGACGCTGCCACCGTTCGCGTTCACTATCAAAGTGCGACCACTGTGCCCATCGGTGGAATTGTCGGTTTTAACGCCCCACTCGGCGATCCTGACGTCGACAATACGGCACTCGCTCGTTTCGTACGTGATGCGACGATCCAGTCAGTTCGTCCCATCGCCGACGAACACACTGGTCGATTCGGTGTGGCCATCGAGCCGATCGCCGAGGACAAGATTGGCCGCGTGGTATTCGCCGGCGTCGTCGCTGTCCGTGTGAACATACAAGAGACTTGGCATCAATATGCCGATGTCGCCGACGCGGGCGGAACGACTCTCCAGTCAAAGCCCAACGGGTCGGCTCAAATCCTGTGGCGGCGCGATACGAATCAAACGGGCCTCCAGTGGGCTGTTGTTCGAGTTGGAAAACCAGCCGATCCAGTGTTCCTTGTGAAGGTTCCAAGCGGTGGCATCCCAGCTCGATCCGGTTTAGCGACAGGTTCCGCCAACTGCGATCTTTTTCAGCTCGATGATTCTGGGACCATTGAGCCAGTTCGAAAGCCGAATGGTCAAGGCGTTCGCATCATCGCTCGAAACCCGAGCGCCCAGCGGATTCGAGGTCCGGTTTCCAACTACGAATGTGAACAATATCTCAGTGTCACCTACGATGGCAATCGTTCCTGGATCATCGACCCACCCAAGCAAACGTTGCTCTGCAAACCTGTCTCCCGTCTCAAGGCCAAGAGCTGGGGAATGGCTCGCGAACTGCGGTATGCCAACGGAGTCTGGGCACCAATCGGCGTGAAGGTCGCGGTCTACAACGTCTGTGACTATGCACTTCTGACAAGCCAGCAGATCGTGTGTCACTTTCACGAGGACACCAGCGCCTACTTAACAATCGGATGCCGATGCTGTGAGGGAAGCAGTAGTTCCAGTTCCAGCAGCGGTTCGTCCTCCTCGTCGTCTTCAAGCAGCTCAAGTAGTAGCTCTAGCTCGAGTTCGAGTAGCAGCATTTCGAGCTCATCGTCAAGTTCCTCGTCATCAAGTAGTTCGAGTCACTCGTCAAGCTCTTCTTCGGGCTCCAGCAGTTCGTCTAGTATGTCGAGCTCATCGTCGCCGTCGTCCAGCAGTTTGAGCATGGGCTCAAGCAGCAGCTCATCGAGTCCATCCTCATCAATCAGTTCAAGCATCTCGTCCAGCTCATCGAGTTCTTCTAGTTCGCTTAGCTCTTCTAGCAGTAGCTCATCGATTAGTTCGTCGTCAAGCGATCAGTCGAGTTCGAGCTCTGCCTCGTCGTCATCAAGTCTAAGTTCATCCAGCCTCTCGTCTTCGAGTTCTTCCGCATCAAGTTCGTCCGATTCAAGCTCGAGCGATTCAAGCCATTCCTCAAGCTCTGATTCATCTGAGTCCAGCGATTCATCAAGTGATTCAAGCGAATCGCAATCACTGAGCGAGCCTTCGTACTCGAGCAGTTACTCGTCGAGCGGATCAAGCTCCGCGTCGAGTGATTCAAGCCAATCCAGTGGTTCCAGCGGATCAAGCTCCAGTGAGTCTGACTCAAGCCAATCAGATTCGAGCGAATCGGACTCCAGTCAGTCTGAATCGAGTGAATCGGATTCGTCGCGCGGAAGCGATTCGTACTCAAGTGATACCAGTTACAGTCATTCCTACAGTGCCAGCTACTCGGGATCATCCAGTGGCAGTGACTCCAGCCAGAGCGATTCGAGTGGTAGCGGTAGTAGTCAATCCGACAGTTCGGATAGTGAATCAATCAGTTCGCACAGCGACAGCCAATCGGAAAGTCAGTCTGATTCTCAAGATCCAAGCAGCGAAAGTCACTCGGTACCGAGCTATTCGTGGCCAAGCTACTCGGTGCCCAGTTACTCCAGTGGTAGCGGTTCCGCTTCGGCGAGTGATTCCAGTGAGAGCGAAAGTCAAAGCGAATCGGAGAGCCAGTCCGAAAGCGAATCGGATAGTCAATCGCGTTCCGAAAGTGAACCATCGAGCGGTGATAGTTCGGAGAGCCGATCAAGCAGCGATCGACCAAGTTACAGCGAAAGCTACAGCGTGCCATGGTCAACAAGTCACTCAACCAGTGGTTCTGCAAGTCATTCGCAAAGCGATTCAGGCAGCGGATCGACAAGCGGATCTGAAAGTGATTCCTCGCCATCAACCAGCGATTCGCGAGATCCATCTACCAGTGACTCAAATGATCCGTCAACAAGTGATCCCCCAGATCCATCCACGAGCGAATCG
>Ga0172373_10002435_pt1 | contig 28454 bp, 32 predicted proteins | sample Lak10m_2_FD_114546 | JGI IMG/M metagenome (GOLD analysis project Ga0172373, IMG submission 114546) | Freshwater microbial communities from Kabuno Bay, South-Kivu, Congo - kab_092012_10m | ecosystem: Environmental > Aquatic > Freshwater > Lake | place: Democratic Republic of the Congo...
CAGACCAATTCTTGACACGGTATAATGTTTTTGGGCGTGGCTGTGTACTCTTTTGTTTAGGCATAAACCAAACTTACACAGTCACTCCCTTTTTGTCAACCTTTCATGCACCAACGCCGTGTCGAACTAGAAAACCCCATTCAGCTTGTCATCCTAAACAGCGAAGATGAACTCTATGAATGGAGAGAGCATGACACACAATCCATCGGCGGAGAAGCATTTACAGATTTTGGAACAACCATTCAGATCTTTGAGAAGGATATGCAGGAGGGCATTCAGGAAGCCTGGATCAATGAAGTAGTCCCTCACGAAATATCACATTTATATTTCTTCCAGGCCATCGGCAAAGATTATAAGGATATACCAAGGTGGTTAAACGAAGGACTGGCGGGATACAATGAGTTTAATGATCATGGAGCGGACTGGGCGATGGTCCGTCAAGCCATTCAACAGGACGCATTGATTCCCCTTGGTGAATTAAGAAATGACTTTCCAGAAGGGGATGAAAAAGTTTCCCTTTCATATGCGGAATGTACAACAACTGCCATCTATATTATCGAAACCTACGGACAGGACAGCCTGAACAAGTTATTCTCTGCCTATCAGGCAGGAGAAAACTCTGACGCAGCATTTAAGCAGGCATTCGGCCGAAATGTAGCTGACTTTGAAAAGGACTGGCAGGCATGGGTGGTCACCCAGCAAAGCACACCCGACAACTCGGTGGTTATTATTTTCCTCGCCTTTACTATCTTGTCCCTGATATGTGGTGGTTCATTGTTAATCCTTGTAATTTTATTGATTACAACATTTAATAAAAAGATCAAAATCAATGTCGTATAACGAATATCCTGAAAAGATCAATTAAATAATTATGCACCCTTACACACTTTCCCTAAAGACTCTCTTCGAAAAAAACGCGGACCCCGCCAAGGCGGGGCCGATGAAGAAGTACATGCGTGACCAATATAAATATTTGGGGATCAAGTCACCGCAGGTGACTGCCTTGCTGAGGGGACACATCAAAGAGTATGGACTTCCCCCGCTCGACAAGCTGGATGCGATCCTCCGCGAATTGTGGAGTCTGCCCGAGCGTGAGTTTCAATACACTGCCATGAACCTGATGGAACGGTTCGAAAAGAAAGTGGACGAGGATTTCATCATTACCATTGAACACCTCATCACCACCAAATCCTGGTGGGACACGGTGGATGCGCTCGCGGGTCATGCGGTCGGCGCTCAGTTCAAGCGTTTTCCAAAGGTGAAGGAAAAATATCTCAAGAAGTGGCGTAAGTCAGACAACTTCTGGCTGCGCCGCACTACTTTGCTTTTTCAACTTGGCTACAAAAAAGACACAGACTTTGACCTGTTATGTGAACTCGTCAAAGAAAACCTCGGCTCGGATGAGTTCTTTATCAACAAGGCGATTGGCTGGGCGCTGCGTCAATACGCTCACACAGATCCCGCACCCGTGAAGAAGTTTGTGAAAGCGACGAAAGAATTACATCCGTTGAGTAGGCGCGAGGCGTTGAAGAATATTGAGGAATAGATTCACGGAGTCCAAAGTCTCCAGACTTTGGATCACCAACGACAGGAGTCGTTGGACTCCGTCACTCCTGTCGGTTCCTCATAAAATCTGCCACCTCTGAAAGACGGGACTTCAAATGTTCTTTCACTGCTGGCAAAAAATCGCCCTCATCAATGGAACGCGTCATACACCACAGCCACTGATCGCGTTCCACTTCACCGATGGAAAACGGCATGTGACGACGGCGCAGCTGCGGGTGACCATATTTTTCTATATATAAAGAAGGCCCGCCCGTCCAGCCAGAGAGGAACATAAAAAGTTTCTCGCGTGATTGTTTCAAACTGGCGGCATGCAAGGCGCGGATATCCTTCGCTTCGGGTGAAGTGTCCATCAAATCATAAAAACGTTCCACAAGCGTGCGGACACCCGTCTCACCGCCCATCAAATCATAGAGGGAATTTAGGTTTAAGTCATTCATGATCAAAATTTTACCTTACCTTGTAGGGGAGAGGTTTCCTCGCACTGGTCTATCATCACACGGGCGGGGCAACCCCGCCCCTACAATAGACAAGGCTTTATAATTGCCGCATACCCACAGGAGAAACTCATGAGCAAAGAAAATGAAGCTGTGATCCTCAGCGCCGCACGCACCCCCATTGGAAAATTTCAGGGCGCGTTGAGCGGAATGAATGCAACCAATCTGGGAGCCATCGCCGTCAAAGCCGCGGTGGAACGTGCAGGCATTGACCCAAAAGAAATCGAAGAAGTATTCATGGGCAACGTGGTGCAGGCTGGCAACGGTCAGGCACCCGCGCGGCAGGCGGCTATCTTTGCTGGTGTGCCTGCCACCGTCAGCGCGACCGCCATCAACAAAGTCTGCGGCTCGGGCTTGAAAGCTGCCATGATGTCTGCGCAAGCTATTCGCGCGGGGGATGCGGAGCTCTTCGTCGCGGGCGGCATGGAGTCGATGAGTCGCGCGCCGTATCTCGTCAGCGGGCGCATGGGCGAGCTGAAATTCGGCAACACCCAAATGACCGATGCCCTGCTCAACGACGGCTTGTGGGATCCTTTTGAAAATTGGGGAATGGGCATGGCTGCGGAATTTATCGCGGATGAATATGAAGTGACCCGCGCCGCGATGGACGAGTTCGCGCTTCGTTCCCACCTGAAAGCTGTGGAGGCTCAAGAAAAGGGACGCTTCACGCTGGAAATTGTCCCTGTCCAAATCCCTGGCCGCAAAGGGGATGTGACGGTCTTCGACAAAGACGAAGGCCCACGCAAAGACACCTCGATGGAATCGCTCACCAAACTCAAGCCCGCCTTCAAAGCGGACGGCAAAGTGACAGCGGGCAACGCCTCCTCAATGAACGATGGCGCGGCGGCGGTTGTGATCGCATCCCGTGCGTATGCGGAAAAAAATAATCTCAAGTCCATCGCGTCAATTACTGGCTACGCGCAGGCGGCTTTGGAGCCGAAGTATCTCTTCGCTGCGCCTGCCTATGCCATTCCAAAACTGTTGAAGAAGATCGGCTGGACGTTGAAAGATGTGGACTTGATCGAAGTCAACGAGGCTTTTGCTGCTCAAGTTTTGGCAGATGGTTATGCTCTCGCAGACCAAGGCTGGGATTGGGACAAGGTCAACGTGAATGGCGGGGCAATTGCGCTCGGTCACCCACTCGGTGCCAGCGGCGCGCGGGTGTTGACCACGCTCATCTACGCCCTAAAAAATCGCGGACTGAAACGCGGCATCGCTTCGTTATGTCTCGGCGGCGGTGAAGCGGTGGCGATGGCGGTGGAAGTGGAATAAAAAAAATCGGTGGTCGAGTAGCGAGCGCACTTTGCGAGCGTATCGAGACCACTCGTGAATGAAAAACTCTCAATTGACAGATGGTCTCGGTATGCCCCTCAAAGAACATTCGGGGCTACTCGACCATCAGAGTAAAAAGGAAATTTTATGAACACACAAGAACGCAACGAGAAGATCGAACTGTACGGGCGTGGATTCGAGTTATTGAAAGCGGCGCTGGCTGAGGTCCCGCAGGAGGCGATGAAGTGGAAGCCAGAGCCCAAAGAGTGGAGCCTCCACGAGATCATCATCCACATCGCGGACAGTGAGACCAATTCCGCATTGCGCGCGCGAAAATTGATCGTGGAGCCAGGCGGAATGTTGATGGGCTACGATCAGGATAAGTGGGCAGCCGAATTGAACTATCACGAACACGATCTCGAAGATGCATTGGAAGCAACCCGCATTGCGCGGAAAACAACCTATGAATTATTGAAACGCCAGCCCGAAGACGTGTTCACGCACGCCCTCGTTCACCCTGAAATGAAAGAGCCGTACACCTTTGACAAATGGGTGGACATTTATGCGCGCCATATCCCCGGGCATGTGGAGCAGATCAAAAATAATGTGGCGTTGTGGAAAAAGGCAAACAAGTAGACAGGTATTCTCTACCGTACAAACCACTATTTTCCGTCATTGCGAGGGCGTTCTTGCCCGAAGCAATCCCAGCCTTAATTCTGAGATTGCTCACCGCACTGGCGTACGGCGCAAGTGTCGCCGCCAAAAGGCAAGTGCGGCGGCTCGCAATGACGAATGTACGGTAAAGTAGACAGGTAAACGCAGTGGAGGGTGAATGTCTAAAACGAAACGGTGGATCGTTGGGGTCGGCATTGCCATCATCCTATTGGCCGCAGGAACGTTTCTGACCGCGGCGATATTGTTCCGTCAGGGGCTGTTCATGGCAGGGACGCCCATTTATGACTACAAAATTGTCCCTTCGGAGCATGAGGGCTATTCACGCCAGACGTTGACGATAGCGAACCTCACCTACGAAAGCGATTACGCGGAGTACGGTCTATCTGCTGCGGGAAATGACTTTCAGGTTGGGCAAACCTCTTCGGGCGGACGCATTTACGAGGTGGATGCGCAAAGAAACTATTTGGTGCTGTACGATTTTATGTCGCCTGTGGGAGTCTTTCGAGACAGCACGATTCCGCCCTTTGACTGGCGCAGCGTGGACTTCAACGAGATGCGCCTGTATCCCGCCGAGATCGCCACCGCCGCACCAAAGGAACCCAAAACCTCCACCGACGTTCAACTGATTCTTGATGCCCTCGCCCCCATGCGCGGAGATTCGGCACCCATCTCTCCTAGCCAGGCAGTGTATAAAAGCTTCGTCCTCTATCTCTACAGCGAACAACTCACAGGCATGTCCTATGCCATCGGCGTATATCTTGACAAGGCGGGCGCGGTGTACGTGGCGGAAAATACCCGATCCAAAGAATGGTTCCCTGCGGGGGAACTGTTTTCAGCATGGGCTGCGGGGTTATAAAAATATCATTCCGTCATTGCGGGTTGTTCTTCTGGCCGTGGGGTAAAATTGACTTGAAGACAAACCCTTCTTAACCATGATTTGAAGGATTGATGGACCACCATGATGTTAAATCAAGCAAACCAAGGCAGGGAATCACGATATGAAACACGAAGATTTGACCCGCCGCATCATCGCCGCTGCCATGAAAGTTCATTCTGCACTCGGAAACGGCTTTCAAGAAGTGATCTACCAACGCGCATTGGAAATTGAATTCCCATATCACGACCTTACCTTTGAACGCGAAAAGGAAATGTCCATCTTCTACCGTGGACATGAGATCGGCACCCGCCGTGTGGATTTCTTCGTCGAAAAACTCATTATGGTCGAACTCAAAGCCGTCATCCAACTGGAAGACGTTCACCTCGCGCAAGCCATGAACTACCTCGAAGCCTATAAAATGGAGATCGGGTTGCTTATCAATTTCGGGGCGAAGAGTTTACAATTCAAGAGAGTACACAACAATAAGATTCTTGACCATGAGGAAAAGTCTTAACCATGATTAAAAGAATTGAAGGATTACCCTGATTAGGAACCGTACAAATCAAAGCAATCCAATCATGACGATCAAGTAAATCAAGAAAATCACGGTTAAGACAAGGAACCCACCATGCCAAAAGATGATGCCTACCAACTCGCCGAACAGAAAATCGCCAAAGCCCTGACCTCGCGCGCAACGGAACTTAACCTCAGCAACATGAAGTTAACCGAATTGCCAGCCTCATTGGGACAACTCACGCAGTTGACATCCCTGGATCTCTCCAACAACCAACTGACCGCCCTGCCAGACTCGCTCGGTCAACTCACGCAGTTGATGGAACTGCATCTCTTCAATAATCAATTGACGATCTTGCCAGAGTGGTTATGGCAATGTCAACAGTGGAAAGTCATTTACATATCTAATAATTGCAAGAACCCAAGTCGTGACATTCTGTACACCCCCATAGGCACTAGAGAGCAACCTAAAATAGATGTTTCTCAAAATAAAATTGAAATGTGGAATATGTTTCACACAATAGAGAAACTTAAATCTCTGGAAATGTTATTTCTTATAAATAGCGAAATATCAGATATTCCCCCCTCCTTCGCCCAACTTGAGCATTTGAAAGCGCTCGCGCTTACCTACAATCCTCTCAACCCCGCCCTGCAAAGCGCATATGACGCTTGCGACCAATTCGGTGGAACACATGAAGGCTATGCCCCACTCTGGGCATACCTCCGCAGCCTCGAACAAAATGCCGAACCGCTCTACGAAGCCAAACTGGTGCTGGTCGGCGAAGGCAACGTCGGCAAGACCACCTTGCTCAAAGCGTTGAAGGGCAAGGCAGGCGAAGCCCCGCAGGAACACGAACCTACCACACACGGCGTCGAAATTGACATTCACGGTCTGCGCCTGCCGCACCCCACAAAAGACAGCGTCGAAATCCAACTCAACGCCTGGGATTTCGGCGGGCAGGATGTCTACCGCGTCACGCATCAGTTCTTCTTCAGCCGCCGTTCACTCTACCTGCTGGTCTGGGAGCCGCGCAACAACGTCCAACAGGGGAGGTTGGATGAGTGGCTGGATATGATCCGCCTGCGAGTCGGGGATGAAGCGCGTGTCATCATCGTCTCCACCCACAGCCAATCGGGCGGTCATCTCGCACGCATTGATAAACCCGTCTTCAAACAGCAGTATGGTGACATGATCGTCGACTTCTGCGAAGTGGACAGCCTCGTCCCTGATACAACCACAGGCGAGATGTTCGGCATTGCGGAATTGAAAAAAGTCATCGCCGAAGAGTCCGCCAAGCTGGAACAAATGGGGATGGGTTTCAATAACAATTGGAAAGCTGCTCGCGATGAATTGCTCGCTCGTGAAGAACCAAGAATCTCCTATTCAATATTTGCCGAAGTTTGTGCCAAACATAGTTTGAGTGAGATCGATACGAGTACATTAGCCCACCTCATGCACGACCTCGGCTACATCGTCCACTACGCCGACGATGAAAAACTCCGCGACGACGTGGTGCTCAAACCCGAATGGCTGACCAAAGCCATCGGCTTCGTCCTCGAAAACCGCGCCACCGCCGAACGCGAAGGCATCCTCCCCGACGGCGAGTTATACAACGTCTGGCACGACCACGCCTTCCCGAACGAACCGCGCTACGACCCCGAGATTTATCCGTTCTTCCTGCGCCTCATGGAAAAGTATGATGTCTGCTATCGTCTGACTGACGGCAAAGCCAGTCTCGTTGCGCAGCATGTTCCCCAAGTCCGCCCTGAATTGCCGTGGCTCCCCAAACAAGACACGCCCAAAAACCTGCGCCGCATCGCCATGGTCTGCTCGATGGAAGAAGACCCGCCCGGCCTCGTCCCGTGGATGATCGTCCGCACGCATGATTATGCTGTTGAGCAAAACCATAATCACCGCTTGCATTGGCAAAAGGGAATGTTCCTGCGTCATGGCGCTCATGGTGAAGCCTTGCTCGAAAAGCGCGGCAGAGAATTCCACGTCTACACTCAGGGAACTTATCCCGAATACCTGATGAATGTTTTGCAAGAGACGCTGCTAAAGTTAATCAACGACAATTGGCCTGGTTTAGAAGGACGTTATCGTTTTATGGTTCCATGCCCAGAGATTATTAATGGCGAATCATGCAAAGGTAGATTCAATATCCATGCTCTGCGTAATTTTTGGGCAGATGGCGACACCCACGTCCGCTGTCAAGAATGTTCTTGCAAACTCTCCATTGCCGAGTTGCTTCTGGGCTTTGAAGAACGCGCTGTTGAAGTCAAATTGCAGGAAATTAGCCAAAAACTCGATGGAATAGATAGTCGCATCGCCGATTACTTTTGGTCAACCATGCACGCCATCGCAGATGAAGGCAAGAACGGCCCGCGCTTGTTCACTTTCCAGCACCGTGCTGTTGATTTCTCGCTCAAACAACTTTTCACTCGTCCATTGGAACTTCAACTTTGGTGTGAAGCCGAAGGCTGTCAACATCCTGTTTACGATTATGGCATCTACCCGATTGATCAAACCCGTGACTGGGTCACTGCTCTTGCGCCGTATGCCAACTTTGTTTTGGGTGTGCTTAAGACCGTCTCGCCCATTGCCGCGCCTGCCATCAACGTTGCCTTTGGCGCAAAAACAACCGAGACTTGGGGCATCAAAGATAAATTAGATCTAACGAAAGCGATTCTGGATAAACTGCCCGCAGTTAAGATAGAACATCGTGACGCCAAAGCAGGTGATGTCCTCACCGAGCCTGAACGGTCAGGCATCTTAACCCTGCATCGTCTGCTCAACGAAGTGGACCCCACCCAAGCCAAACTCGGACTCCGCCGCGTCGCCACCTACACAGGCGATTACCGCTGGCTGTGCAAATATCATTATGATGCCTACAAGCCAAACATCCCTGATAAGATTTCACAGCACGGATAACCGCCATGTCCAATACCGCCTTGCAAACTTATTTCAAATTCGATGATGCCGATCTCGAAGCCAATCGGCACGGTCAATTCAGTGAGGCGCAGAAGGCACGTCTCGCGGGGTTGAACAAAAAGAACCGTGTCGAACGCTGGGTGCTTGGCTGTCTGTTGTTGGGAGTCATGTCCGTGGTCTTGATCATGGCGCCAAGCCAATGGAACAAGACCTTCGATTTCCCGACCCTGATATTCCCCGCTGGGCTGCTGGCAGGCGTCATTGGATTTTTCGTCCTGCGCTCCACCAAAAAGCCAGATCGCAAATACAAGCTCAAGAAGATGCAGGGAATTGTCAAATACTCGCGGCACATACCCGAGGCAGGCGGGCCGAACTTCCGCAACCGCATCATCCACCTCAACCATTCCTATTTTGACGTGGCAGAAGACATGCCGACCATCCTGCAGGAAGGCGCGGAATACGCCGTCTACACCTACGCCTTTGAAGCGACAACCTACATCCTCACCGCAGAAGCCATCAGCGAGTAGCTAAAAGCTGACCGCTGATAGCTGAATGTGCCCTACAAACTCCCCGCATACCCATCCGCCCTCATATCACTGCCTGCACAAAGCACGCCCGTTTCCGCATCACGCAGAATCACTTGTCCCCTGCCAAAGAGCGCGCGCTCGTAGCCAGAAACTTCATACAATGGATGTCCAAGCTTTTGCAGGGCGTCCATTGTTTCTTTTGGCATCCCTTCTTCGATGGCAACGCGCCCGCCTGCTTCATCCACGTCAATGCAGAAGCGTGGGAGATCGAGAGCGGATTGAGGGTCGTGTCCGTTATCAGCCAAGGCGGATAGCACTTGCACATGTCCCTGTGGCTGCATGAAGCCGCCCATCACGCCGTAGGAGGCATACAAAGAATTATCAGACTCACGAGTCACCATCGCAGGGATGATCGTGTGATACGGACGTTTATTCGGCGCAAGTGCGTTGGGATGGTTCGCGTCGAGGCTGAAATTGTGTCCGCGGTTTTGCAGGGTGAAGCCCCAGCCCTTCGGGACGATGCCCGTGCCAAAGCCCATGTAATTGCTGTTGATGAACGAGCACGCATTCCCAAACCCATCCACCACGCTGAGGTAGACCGTGTTCGACGAAGCCACAGGCGTGCCGCGTTTCTGGTCAATCGTTGCACGCTTCAAGTCGATCAACTTGCGGCGTTCGTTGGCATATCCCTTCGACAACAATTCATCCATCGGGATCTTTGAAAATGCAGGGTCAGCCACATACCATTTCGCATCCGCAAAAGCGAGGCGCATGGCTTCGATCATCAAATGCATTTTTTCAGGCGAGGTTGCATCCAGCGCAGTGAGATCAAAGCCTTCCAACAAATTCAACGCGATGAGCGCCGTGATGCCCTGTCCATTTGGCGGACATTCATACACGCGCAGCCCGTGATAATCCACCGAGAGCGGAGTCTCCCAAGTGGATACATGCGATGCGAGGTCATCAGCGGACATACATCCGCCCGCCTCTTTAATCACGCGGACAATTGATTCTGCAATTTGACCTTGGTAAAACCCCTCAGCATTTTTCTCGGCAACAACGGACAGGGTCTTCGCCAACCCAGGGTTGCGGAAAATTTCTCCAGCCTTCGGCGCGCGCCCGTCAATGGTCATCTCACTTCCATTCAACGCGGACTTCAACTGCCTGTCTGCGCCGCGTGACCAAAAATAGGATGTGAGGGGCGCAACGGGAAAGCCCTCGTCCGCGAGACGGATGGCGGGCGCAAGGATTTCACTCATCGAACGCGAGCCGTGCTTTGCGATCAGGTCACACCAACCCGCACATGCCCCAGGGACAGTGACCGTGTGGGCGTGGAACGGCGGCAATGATTCAGCGAAGAGTCCCTCACGCTTTAGCCGATCCACTGTCAGCGCGGAAGGAGCGCGGCCCGATCCATTCAAAGCAGTCACTTGTTTTGTCTGCGCATCAAAGTACAAGGCGAACATGTCACCGCCGATCCCAGTGGAAGTTGGCTCGGTGACATTGAGCGCAGCGGCGGCGGCCACGGCGGCATCCGCGGCATTGCCGCCTTTGGAAAGGATCTCGATGCCCGCGGCAGTTGCCAGCGGTTGAGATGTGGAAACAATGCCGCGACGGCTATACACGGGCGAACGGCGGGAGGGGAAGGTGGTGTTGGTCATGGGTGCCTCTTTGGGTTTGCTGAGTGGTGAAAGCGTTCAGCTATCAGCACTCCGCTTTCAGCGATCAGCCAGTGCATGCTCAAAGTATAATCCCCATCAACGAGGTGGAAATGAAGAAAGCTATCAGCCTTCAGCAAAAACCTGACCGCTGACGGCTGAAAGCTGATAGCTTATAATCACTCCATGAAAGACTTCCATCAACTCAAAGTGTGGGAAAAAGCACGTCAATTGGCATTGGCTGTGTATAAAAAGACAAAAGGATTTCCAAAAGAAGAACTGTACGGATTAACATCCCAGATTCGGCGTGCAAGTATGTCCATCCCAACCAACATTGCCGAAGGCTGCGGACGAAACACAGACGCAGATTTTGCCAGTTTTCTTCAAATTGCAATGGGATCAGCCAGTGAAACGGAATATCAACTACTACTAGCCCGCGATCTTGAATTCCTCAAAAATGAACAATACCAAAAACTAAATACCGATGTCACAGAGGTAAAACGAATGCTCACATCCTTTATGCAAACCCTGCGGGCTGACCGCTGAAAGCTGAGAGCTATATGACTCAAACCTACGACTACGTCATCATCGGAAGCGGATTCGGGGGAAGTGTTTCAGCCATGCGCCTGACAGAGAAAGGCTATTCCGTGCTTGTGCTGGAAAAAGGCAAACGATTCGAGGATAAAGACTTTGCCAAATCCAACTGGCAGTATTGGAAATATCTCTGGCTGCCCGCTCTGCGTGGACATGGCATCCTGCAGATCAGCTTGCTTAAAGGCGTGATGGTCCTGCATGGCGCGGGCGTGGGCGGCGGAAGTTTGGGATATGCCAATGTGTTGGAAGTTCCCACTGCTGAAACCTTTGCCACTCCTGCATGGAATCAAAATGTGAAATGGGGCGAGGCGCTCAAGCAGCATTATGAAACCGCCAAGAAAATGCTCGGCGTTTCGCGCAACCCCAAGCTTTGGAAAGCAGACCTTCTATTAAAAGAGATGGCCGAAGAAGGCGGCATGGGCGGCACCTTCCGCGCGACGGATGTAGGCGCGTATTTCGGTGAATCGGGCGTGACGGTGCCTGATCCATTTTTCGGCGGTGAAGGCCCAGACCGAGCGGGATGTCAACACTGCGGCGGATGCATGGTGGGCTGCCGTCACAACGCGAAGAATACCCTGCCGAAGAATTATTTATACTTTGCGGAGAAGCGCGGAGCGAAGGTGGTCGCGGAAGTTGAGGTGACTGACGTAAAACCGTTGCCAGTTGACAGTGAACAGTTGACAGTCAACCACCAACTACCAACCGCCAACTACGCAGTAACCTTCCGCGATTCCACAAAACTCTTCAAGCAAACCCAAACCGTCCACGCGAAGAATGTTATCTTCTCCGCGGGCGTGATGGGGACGATGAAGTTATTACTGAACCTGCGAGATGTGAAGAAGTCGCTGCCGAAACTGTCCGCGAAGTTGGGGACGATGGTGAGGACCAACTCCGAAGGTCTGTTGGGAAGCGTCGCTCGTAAGTCGGATATCAACTACTCGGAAGGCGTGTCCATTTCATCCATCTACAATCACGATGAAATGACTCGCATCGAGCCAGTCCGCTACCCTGACGGATCATCCCTCATGCGCTTCCTTGCTGCGCCGCTGATCGATACGGATGTGAGTGTGCCGATGAGAATTTTAAAGTTCCTCGGCTGGGCGCTCACCCATCCCATTGATTTTGCAAAAGCACTCTTCCTGCCAGGCTGGGCGCACAACGTGACGATCCTACTCGTCATGCAGCACGCGGATAACCGCATGCGTTTCCGCATTGGCCGCAGCTTGTTCACACTTTTCCGTACCGGCATGGTGGCGGATGAAGAGCCCGGCTATGAGATCAATGCGCAGGTGAAAGGCTCGCATGAAGTGACGCGTGAATTCGCGAAGCGCATCAACGGTGTGGCGCTTGGCTCCGTCGGGGAAAATCTTTTGGGGCTGCCCACCACCGCTCACATTTTGGGCGGCGCGCCCATTGGCAAAAATGCGGAGGAAGGTTTGGTGGATGAGAACTTCGCTGTTCACAACTACGAAGGCTTGTACATCATTGACGGTTCGATCATGCCTGCCAACCCAGGCGTAAACCCAAGCCTCACGATCACGGCACTCGCGGAATATGCCATGAGCAAAGTCGGTAAAAAAGCGCAATGAAAAATCGCAGAAATATACTGATCGTCTCAACTCTTCTCGTGATCCTATTTGTTGCGGCGCAGCTTGTATTCAATCGCACATCCGAGGTTGAGTTATGCTCTCCCTACCTCGGCGCGCCTGCTGAGTTGGGTCACCCTGCCTTTCAGCTTGTCGATCGCGGATTCCCTTTCCCCTTTGTCACAATTGCAATAGATAAATGCTTTGATGGTCCAAATCTCTACGAGTGGTCGCCGATCGGCATCCCCATTGATATTTTTGTGCTGGCACTGATCGCCTATCCATTTTGGAGACCCTTATTGGGAATATCAAAAAAGACAACACAACCATGACAGGCGAAACCGACCTGCAAAAATTACTCAAGGAAATGAATCCCAAGCTCAACGATGGCGAATTCGTGTATTGCCTGGTTGATTCGATCTCACACGCCGCTGCGTTGAACCCGCTTTGTTTCTTTCAGGAAGAGGAAGGCGTGACGGTGATCTTGCCGAGGGCGGATGCGGATAAAGCGGGACTCCCCTACTCTGTCATTTGCGCGTGGATCACGCTCACGGTTCATTCCGCGCTCGAAGCTGTCGGCCTGACTGCGGCAGTTTCTCACGCCCTGACCAATGCGAACATCAGCTGCAATGTGGTCGCCGCGTATTACCACGACCATATCTTTGTCCCTGTGGAGGATGCAGAGCAAGCCATGCAGGTTTTACTCAAATTGACAGAGTTATAAACAGATTTTCTCAGCGTTGGCCATGAACTTTGTGCGGAATGCTCTCAAGCAATTAAAACAAACTTGGCTGTTCTGGAATATCAGGCTTGATCTCATCCCACGGCAGCGGCGGAATGTTGATCTTCGCTGAAATCCTTTTATGGAATTCACGGCAGATCTCGGGGGCGATCAGGTTATCAGGCGAATGACAGAAGATGAACGCATCTGCGCCTTGCTGCATTTGTGGGACGAGGTACTCCACCCATTCCTTTACAAATTCAAGGTTATGCGTCAACTCGGGGTGACCGATAAAACGCAGGAAAATAAAGTCCGCGGTGCGTTCGAGGAATACGGGCACATCGGGCTTGCGTTCCCGCGCTTCGAGCAGGCTTTCGTAGGAGCTGCCCTGAATGGATTCGTCCCCTGCCAAATTGCGGATCGGGCGTGTGTCAATGACCACGCGCGCCATGTTACGGGCGGACAGCAGTTCATTCAACGAATCGCGGTGCGGAGAATCGAACCAGTCTAAATGGCGGACTTCGACTCCGAGCCGAATTTCAGGCGGCCATGCCGCAAGGAATTTAGTGAGATCATCTTTCAGTGCAGGTGAATAACTGGGAGGCAGTTGCAGGAACATCGGTCCAAGACGCGAGGCGAGAGGGCGCATGACTTCAACGAATTGCAAGGCACGCTCCACATAATCCTCCAACTTTCCATTATGGCTGATCGCTTTGGGGATCTTCGGGCAGAAGCGAAAGGTCTCGGGCGTGTTCTCGATCCATGCTTCGATGGTCTTTGGCGCAGGCACGGCGTAGAAAGTGGTATTGCCTTCAATGTTCGTCAGGCGGCGCGCGTACTCACGCAAAAAGTCTGTGGACTTCGTGCCTTTGGGATAGAAATTCCCCACCCATCCCTTGAACGACCAAACTGGACAACCCAGATACAAATTCATAGAGAAATTATAAACTTATTTACGCGAGCAAGCGTATTACCCGTATTTTTTCGAGTGCTATAATCATAAAAGCAAATTTCAATACAAGGAGAATTTTTCATGGCCTACGGCATTGCTGCTTTACTTTTCATTCTTGGCCTTGCAACTGCATTACCTGCCATTGCTCCTTTTTTACGAATGCGAAAGATCAAAGAGGATAGCACAATTACAACCGGGATCGTCCATGTGAACGATAACCCGACAGGCGGATTAATGACCTCCTTTTTAGGGAAAACCAGACATCCTCAAATTGTATACGAAGCCCCAAATGGTAAAGAACTAAGCATCGAGGTGTGGGACAACAGCATCTATAGACTCTATCGCTATAAAACTGGCGAAGCAGTGGAAGTAGTTTACGATAAAACCGCCCCCTGGCTAGCCTATCCGCGCAAGGAATGGGATGGCGCGCTGCGCGATCTATGGCTGGGAGGCGGAGAAGTGCTGGCCGCTGTGGTGATCTGGAACGTCGCCGCCGCCTTGCACCTGCCGATGTAGTTTCAAAAACCTCTATGCTTTGTTTGTGACAATTGTTACTTGAAACCACCTGTGGATATTGCTACATTGAAGATGACTCTTCGTACTGCCCTTCCTGTTTGCATATAAAGGAGAATATCATGTACAAGAAGATTCTAGTTCCATTGGATGGTTCAGCTTTAGCAGAAGCAGTTCTGCCTCATGCACAGGCGCTGGCAAGAGCGGAAGGCGCCGAGATCGTTTTGTTGAGTGTTCCTGTCGTACCGAATCTGGAGTTCCTTGCACGCAGCCCGGGTCTGGCAAATCAGGTCATCGAAGCCTCCGAGCAGGAAACCGAGAAATATCTCCAAATGGAGGAAGCCAAGTTAACAAAAGACGGAGTAAAGGTCACGCACATCATGCGCGAAGGATCGATCCCTGAGATGATCCTCAAAGTTGCGGATGAAGTCCACGCCGATGTAATCACCATGTCCACACATGGGCGCACGGGTGTACAGCGCTTCCTGATGGGCAGCGTCGCAGACCGCGTTGTTCACTACTCGCACATCCCAGTGATGCTTATCCATCCCAACTAACCCCGCACGAATTTCGAATATTTGAATAAAAAAGCCACAAAGTTCGCTGGAACCTTTTCAGCGAACTTTGTGGCAAAATTTTATGCAGGAGGTCTATTTATCCTTTTTCTTGTCCTTGTCTTTTTTATCTTTCTTTTCTTCGTCACCGTGCGCCATCATGTCGATCGCGATCGCAACAGCAAGGATGAGAATGTCATTCTGCCCTGGGTCGATCTCCACACCGTAGGTATCCGTCAGGCGTAACCATTTCTTCGAGATCTCAGCAACTTTATCCCGACCGGCTTTGATCATATATTCATGGTCGAGGATATTGCCTTGCACCTCAAGGTCTGCGCCGTTCCTAACTTTCACATCCCACTTATCGCGAAATGGAGTGAGAAGTGCCTTTTTGATCGTAGCAATGTCCTTGCCATCCGCATCTTCAATGACCATCGTGTCTTTGATCGTCAGCAGGCGCTCCTGAATTTGAGCCAGCTTCCTGCCCTTCATATCTTCAAAGACCAGCGTCTTACGAATTCGCAGCACTTTGCCGTCTACTTTGAAGACATTCTGGCCTTCTTCATTTTCGATCCAGAAATCATCTCCAATGGAGATCAGTTTTTGATGTATCTTGTAACGAGTTGACATGTGTTTTCCTTTTTATCGTTGGTGGTCAAAACTGCCCGAAAGTATAATCCATCTACGCGGCCTTGATTAATGAGGTTGCAATATATTGATATCACAAACGATAACAAAAAATCTGGGTTACGCCAGACATAGTCCAGCGTAACCCAGATTCTATTCGTGATGATTATCCCCCGTGGATTGTTTTCGCCAGATCCAAAATATTGAGGTTGTTGACTATCATGTGCATCGTCAACATCAAGGCGGCAATGGCAACGACCCAAACAACAACTTTCACGATCTTCTTTCTTGTTTCAACTTTCTTTTCCATGTTCAAATCTCCTTTTTGATGAAAATCTATTTTCGTCATTGTGAGGGTAGCACTTTTCCACTCGAAGCAATCTCACGACAGCGTTGGGGATTGCTTCGCCGCAAAGAACGCGGCTCGCAATGACGGGAATTAAATTACACGTACGAAAGCGTCTCACGCACAGTCAACTGCGAAGCCTGCTTGGCGGGATAGGCACTGGTGGCAACCGAACCTATGACGATGATAAGCAGCCAGATTCCCAGCCCTGCGGGTGAAACAGTCAAAGGCAAAGGCGAGCGAAATGACAGCGTGCCGACAAGATAGCCGATTCCCAACGTCAACGGGATGGACAGCGGTACAGAGATAACCCAACTCATCAATCCAATGAACAAGCCTTCACTGATGACATTTCGCAAAATGATATTGGACTTCGCCCCGATGGCACGCATGATCCCGAATTCGCGTGTGCGCTCGATCACGCTCGTGCCCATGCTAGACATCAAACCCAAGGCGCCAACCATCGCCATCACCGCCGAGATCAAGATCAACGAAACGATGAAGATGTACACATGTCCGCTGGTGGCATTATCGAGAAGCGCCTCAGAGACAGCCACCTTGACGCTGACATTTTGCGATGCAAAGGCTTGCTCAATCTCGCGTGTCAGCGAAGCAATTGATTCATTGTTGTGATCAGTCATCACCACCCGCACCGCATTCATGGACTCAATCGATATTCCCGCTGTCTCCGCAAATGTGGACGGAAGCACATACGCTGTGGATGGGGTCAAAATCTGCTTGATAACTCCAGCGAGTTTGAACGTAGCCGCCTGCCCGTTGACCATCAGCCGAATTTCATCACCGATCTGTGCGTCAGGGAAAAATGATTTTGCCATCTGATTCAGCACGACGGCATCCATATCACCTGATTGCAGCCAGCGTCCGCTGATCAACGGGGTATCGATCAGATTGCTTTCGGCAGGGACAGAGCGCAGTGAAAAACTGCCGTGCCCGCCATCAGGATAGGTGCGGACAATATCCAACATATCGGGACGATATAACGCGGCAGGAGTGATATTCCACGCTTCGACGCGCTCCACCCCAGGGACAGATGAAACGAGCGCGGAAATCTCTGCTTCGGGTTGCGGGCTATTCAAGCGGACTTCCAGATCGTAATGGCGCGCGGATGCGGCGTACTTGATGTAAGAGTCCCAGCCCATTTTGACATTGATGCCTGTCATGAACATCCCACCCGCAGCGGCGAGTAGGCTGAGGGTTAGGATCAAGCGTCCGCGCCGCCTGAACGTGTTTCGCAGGGCGAGGATCAAGGTATTGTCCACGAGTCGAATGCGGCTGAGGAGTCCATCCAAATTGCCTGATCCAAATGATTCCCGATTTGTCCCATAATCGTTGAGCGTCTCACGGACGGTTGTGCGCGTGATCTTCAAAATCGGATTCAACGCAACGAGCAGCGGCACCAAAACCCCCATCAAAAAAAGAACGATATAAACCCACGCGGGAATCGCTTGACTGTAAATTGTGAAGTTGAGCAGTTGACCGACCAGCCCCGCGAAACCGCGCCCCGCAGCAACGCCGAACGGCAGACCGAGCGCGACCGCGATAATTCCCAGAACTACGACGAGTGCGAGATACATACTTGTGATTTGCGCCGAACGCGCACCGATGGCTTTCATGATTCCGATCTGGCGCACCTGTTGAGCGAGCAGGCCGCCGATCATCGTTGCGGTGAGGATGGCGCTGAGGATCAATGCCATCATGCTGAAAACAAGCAAGAGAACGAGAATGGAATTCATCTGGCTTTGATGCGGGTGCATGCCTGGCGGCGGAATGCGAATCTCTTCGACTGTGCGGCCTTGCGCTTTCAACCAGCCCGCCAAATTGCTAATCGTTGATTCGATCGCAGCAAGATCACGTGGATCATCTTTCACAGAGACTTTGAGAATTTGCAGGGTTTCGCTTTCGCCTAAAAATTTCAGCGTGGCGGGCGTGACGTATGCGTACACCGTTTGCTCCTGCCATGCAGGCGCGAGACTCGGATCATGTACGGTGCCAGAAATTGCGATCTGTTTTTGGGATCCGTTTGGGGTTTGCACTGTGAGCGCATCACCAACTTTGACATTGATGAAATCCAGCACTTCACGTTCCACAAGAATGGTTTGATCGGTTGGCGGGTACGCGCCTGCCTCGGGCGTGAACGTGCTGATGCGCATATTTTCAAAATCAGGGACGACAAACAACAAAAGCGGCAGCCATTCATCAGGTTTGACTTCGACCCGCGCAGTGACCCACGAGCCTGCTTCTGCGTCCGCGATGTTTGGCTGTTGACGAACAGCTTCAACCAGCGAAGCATCCACCGAGTCCAATTCCAAAAATGCAGTAGCGGGATTCGTGCCAAGATAATTGCGGCGGATCTCGCGTGTCAAAATTGTGTACGCGCTCAAGATCGTTCCCACGCCGAAAATGCTCACGGCAATTGCTGCGACCATCATCATCATGCGACCGCGCGCGGCTTGCAGATCACGCAGTAATTTTTTCCAACGCGGGCTGTTCATTTCGTGCCCGCCACGATCTCCCCATCAGCCAATGTGATCGAGCGTGTGAAATAGCGCGAAAGGTCGCGTTCGTGCGTCACCATCACAACAGTCTTGCCTTCTGCGGCGAGATCGGCAAACAACTGCATCACCGCATCCGACGTGTGCGAATCAAGGTTACCCGTCGGTTCGTCTGCAACCAAAATTTGCGGGTCATTCGCCAGCGCGCGCGCAATCGCGGCTCGCTGCTGCTGTCCGCCCGAAAGATCAGAGGGAAGTTTGTCTGCCTGTTCCGCAATGCCAACTTTTTCCAGCAGCGAGATCGCGCGTTCCATCCGTTCATGCGGCGGGAACGTGTTGCAAAAATCCATCGGCAGCACAATGTTTTCCGCCACAGTCAGCGTGGGCAGCAGTTGAAAAAACTGAAACACAATACCCACATTCCTGCCGCGCCATACCGCAAGTTGTTCCTGATCCAATCCATGCACAGGAGTCGAAGCAACCAGCACCTCGCCCGAAGTGGGATTATCAATGCCCGTGATCATATTGATCAGCGTAGACTTCCCACTCCCCGACTTCCCCACCACCGCCACGAACTCGCCCGCGTCCACCTGCATATCAATTCCTTTTAAGGCGACGAATTTCCCACCCGCGACATCATACGCCTTCATAACATTTCGCAGCTCGATCAGTTGACTCTTACGAACGGCAAACGCTTCTTTCTTAACCTTGGCTTGATCCTGATCTACCAGTTGAGTTTCCACTTTTAGTTTTCTCCTTTGCATTCTTCAGTAAATTGATGTACACTGTATATGTTTCAGAACATTATGTTCGATTTCTCTTATACTGTTGTAGCCCATGAAAGTCAACAACCAACCCGCCTAAAAATGTTCGATACTGAACAAAGCCATGCCAATTGTTCATAAACAAGTGAAACCCAAAAGGTTTTAGAAACCCTTTTGGTCTTTGAAGGAGAATATCCATGCCAGAAAAAATCATCGACCGCCGCATTCAACGCACGCGACAACTGCTGCAAGATGCGTTGATCGCCGTCATCCTCGAAAAAGGATTCGACGCCGCCACCGTGCAAGACGTGATCGACCGCGCCAACGTGGGACGTTCCACGTTCTATGCACATTTTCAAGACAAGGAAGATTTGTTATTGAGCGGCTTCGAGCACCTGCGGACAGAGTTCGAAAAGCACCTGCTTAGCGCATCCGTAACCAGCACCAGCCCGTGGGCGTTGAGCTTGTCCATGTTCCAACACGCCGAGGGACAGCGTCCCCTGTACAAAGCGCTGGCAGGCAAACAAGGCGGCAATATTGTCATCAACTACATTCAAAAATATTTATTTACCTATCTTCATACCCACTTGAAACAAGCAATGCCGAAAAGAAAAAACGGCATTCCCTCCGAGATCCTCGCGCAATATCTCTCCAGTTCCTTCATCTCCTTATTGACCTGGTGGCTCGACACAGACTCACCCTACTCCGCGGCGCAGATGAACGAATATTATCGGCAGTTGGTTGAGCCGGGCGTAAATTTGGTGATGCAGGGATAAAAACTTCCAAAGTCTTAAACTTCACGACATGGCATTCGTGCTATACTATTAGTGAAATTTTTCTCAAAAGAGGATGTCATGACAAAAAGTAAGGTTTTCCGTTTCTTCTCGGCTCTGATCTTTTTGTTGGCAGGCATGGTGATGGTATTGCTGGTGGGGCTTGAACCAGAAGGGCTCACCCTGCGGATCGTTTCCAGCCTGGGGTTTGCATTTATCATCTCAGGGATTTCAACCATCTTCCGTGATTTCTTCATCCTGAAAACAGAAACAGACGAAACGTCTGAAATCACTGCCAGAAAAACCATTGAGTTGATGCAAAGCCAGCCCATCGACCCCAAAGGTTTAAAGATGATCGCCTCCAAACGAAGAGGATACGACGGTTATTACAACTGGCTGACCGTTACCAGTCCACAGGAATTGTTCTTTGCAGGAAGAGCCGTCCTTCATCGTATTCAGAACGACCTTGACAACCGCAATATCGGTCCCTTGGAAAAAATACTTACCAGGAAAATGAGCGAGGGCGGAAACATCACGATCTTATTTTTAGACCCGCGTTCAGATATCATTGACCGTCTCGCATCAGAAGAGGGACAATCCAAAAAGCAGCTTCTATCTGATATCGCATTTTCACTTGGGGTATGCTCACGATTAAACAAGCTCATTCACGGCAAACGCTGGAGGCCGCCTACAGAGCTGCATATCCGCGTCTATGATGAAGTCCCCTACTTTGCGTACCATAAGGAAGACAACATAGCCATTGTCGGTTTTTATTACGCAAAGTCTGTGGGGTCCACTTCTGCGGCATTCGAAATACAAGACTTGGAGACGATGAAATTCTTCCAAAGTCATTTTGAAATCATCTATGACCGTGCCCAAAAAACCAACATCCTTGAAGTATCCACCCGCCAGCCAATTGCAGATTTCAACAGCTCATTCTATTTGGAGTTATACGACTCACTGGTGAACAACCTCGGTAAAAAAGCCACGGATGAGTTGATCTCCGGCAAGATGCTGCTGAATTCTAAAAAGAAAAAAACAACAAAGTAGCAAGAAACAAAAGACGGCAATGTTTGCACATTGCCGTCTTTTGTTTTAATCGGCGGGTAATCCCTGTATAATCGGGCTTCAACTCAAACCCATTGTGAGGATTCATGGACACTTTATCAGAACGCCGCAAGGCGATTCTTTTTCTCGCGCTTGCCGCTGTTCTTTGGAGCACAAGCGGATTATTCATCAAAATTCTGGACTGGCAGCCAATCTCGATCCTCGCGGGACGCAGTTTGATCGCCAGCATTGTCTTCCTCGTTTACCTGAGACGCCTCCCCACCCGCCTCAGCTTGTGGCAGTTCCTGGCGGCTGGGATGTTCATCCTGACACAGTTCCTGTTCATCACATCCACAAAGATGACCACCGCCGCCAATGCGATCTTTCTTCAATACACCGCCCCTATTTATGTTGTCTTGCTTGCATTCTGGTTCCTGCGTGAAACGCCTTCCCGCACGGATTGGATTTCCATGTTCATCATCTTCGTTGGACTTACGCTCTTCTTCGCGGACAAACTCAGCACAGACGGGTTCTACGGCAACATCCTCGCCATTCTCAGCGGCGTGACCTCAGCCGTGATGATGGTTGCCTTCCGCGCCCAAAAAGATGGCAACCCTGCGGAGAGTACCCTCACCGCTTTTCTCATCACCGCCATTTTCGGCTTTCCTTTCCTCCTAAAAGAAACATGGACGGTTACCAGCTGGTCGATCCTGGCCTTTCTCGGCATCTTTCAGATCGGGTTGGCGTTCATATTTTTCACACAGGGAATCAAACACATCCCTGCATTGGAGGCAAACCTGATCGGCACATTGGAGCCAGTCTTGAATCCAATTTGGGTGTTCCTGTTCTACGGGGAGAGCATGGGCGCCTTTGCATTGATCGGCGGGCTGGTCGTGCTTGGAGGTGTAATTCTCAGCGCAGTTGGCAGTGCAAAAGCTGCGAAAGAGGGACACTAAAATACCCCAGCCTCACGATACAATTACATTATGCAAACTGACCTCCTTCTGAAACGCCTCAAGACCTTTGAATTCCTGCGCGGACTCGATGATGAGACTCTGTCTGTGCTGGCAAAAAGCGCAGCATGGAAAGTCTATCCGCCGAATGCCGTGGTGTTTTGGGAAGGGAACGTGGAAACGAATCTGTTCTATCTGGAATATGGTTCGCTCAAAGCCATGCGCACTTCGCCCGATGGACGCGAACAGGTGTTGAGTTTTCTCAGCGCTGGTGAAGTGTTCAATGAGTTAGGTGTGTTTGCAAAGAAGCCCAACCCTGCCACGGCAGTTGCTTTGGAAGAATCGGGCATTTGGTTGATCCCGCGCAAGGCGCTGGAAGAGATCGTGATGGCGCATCCACACACAGCGATGCAGATCATCGAGCGGATGGCGGAGCGCATCATCAGGCTCGTAACGCTGGCATCGGATCTGTCGTTGAAAACTGTCGAGGCGAGATTCATTCAGTTGTTGTTGGAGCAGGCTGAGGGAGATGTGATCGAACGTCGTCGTTGGACGAATCAGACTGAGTTGGCGGCAAGGCTTGGGACGGTTCCTGATGTACTGAGTCGAGTCATCCGTGAATTGACGAAGGCGGGGCTGATCGAGATGGACAAACAGCAGATCCGCATTTTGGATCAGGCGGGTTTGGTTGAAAGGGGAAGGATTCGGGAAGAATAAAGATTGGGGCGGGAAACCCGACAAAAGTCGGGGCGGGAAGCGGGGGAAAGCGATAAAGTTTGGCATATCAAAAAGGAGTTCCTATGCCAGACATCTATTTAATAGACACAAAATCCAAAGCGGTCTTTTCAAATGAAGGACCCAAGCCGCAGTTCCTGCTCAATACTGAGAATTTCAAGGTGCTGGTCGTGGGGCTGGAAGCGGGGCAACAACTTCCGCAGCACCCTGGCGAGGCGGCGATGTATCACTTTCTCGAAGGCGAAGGCTTGATGTTCATTGACGATGAGACCTTCGATATCAAACCTGGTGTGACGGTGGTTGCGGCCAGCGGAGCGAAGCGCGGCATGACGGCAAAGACCCGCATTGTATTTCTTGGCTCGAAAGGAGCGGCATGAATTCCATTAAAGTAGCGGCGGCACTTGCGTTCTTTGTTGGCGCGTTTTCAATTTTCGCGGGCGGGATGGCGATGCGCGGTTGGAACCCGGGCTGGAGTGTGTTGAAGTGGCTGCCTGTGTATAACTTTGGCATGGGAATTTTGACGGTTCTCATTCCTGCCATTTTGATCTGGAAAAATCATCCTCTTGCTTTTGTAGCGGCGATCATTTTCTTTGTCATTCATTTAATCGCAACCGCAATCCTTTTACTGGCGTTCCGTGATGTTGTGGCAATGCAAAGTTTGCTGGCAATGACGTTTCGTCTGGTTGTTTGGTTGATCGTTCTTGCGTTGATGTATTCAGCACAAAAACCAAATCTCAGTTTTTAGAGGAACAAGTATGAATTCAACTTTACCTAAAAAATATCATCCTATTCAAGTGACTCTGCATTGGCTAATGGTGCTTCTGGTGATTTCCGCCTTCGTGATGGGAAAATCCATGAGCCGCCTGCCCAATGATGTAGACAAGCTGCTACCGCTGGCTCTGCATATGAGTGTGGGAATTATTACGCTGATCGTGATCGTGACTCGTTTTATCACGCGCATGAAACTTCCCAAACCAGTACATGTCACTGCGGGGAACGCCTTCTTCGATTGGGTCGGCAAGGCGGTGCATTACGCGTTGTATCTGCTGGTCTTCCTCACCGCCCTCAGCGGCATGTCGCTTTCGATACAGGCTAGGCTGGTGCCCATTGTCTTTGGTGGTTCGGGCGCAGCCCTGCCCGCAGACTTTTTCGCTTTCACAGCGCGAATGATGCACGGCTTCATTGTCCCTGCTTTGTTGCTGCTGATCTTTCTACATGTCGGTGCGGCGCTCTACCATCAATTTATTTTGAAAGATAATCTGCTAGCCCGTATGGGATACGGAAAATAAAAGGAGAAAAAATGAAAACAACAATTGGAAAATGGAATATTAGCGTGGGATTATGGGTGATGGCGTCTTTCATGGTGTATGGATTTGTGCTCATTTACTTGCGTGATTTTGCGCCAGGTAAAGAAGCATGGATCGAGTCCTACAATACAGGCGCGCATTTTGAATCGCGGCTGGCACATGTACATGGCAATCTGTTCTCGCTCATCAACATTGTGTTCGGCTTCCTGTTGATGAAACTTCAACTGAAAGAAAACCTGGCAAAGTGGGCTTCGTGGCTTGCGCTGGCAGGGTTACTTATGCCGCTTGGCATTCTCGGTGAGGTGTATTTGGGCTTGCCATATTATTTCGTGTTGGTGGGCGGGCTTTCCATTGTGACCGCCACGGTCTTGCTTGGCATTGCGGTTGTACAAATGAAGAACACGCCTCAGGGATAAAATGTCAATTCCATATATCTTTACCACTTTGTTTTACACGTTTGTCGGGCTGTTCATTGCGGCAGATGCTTCATTGGTCAGCTTCAACTTGACGAGCGCCTTCCCCGCTTTGCGCTGGGTACGCGTTCACTTCATTACACTGGGCATTCTTTCGCAGGTCATCTTCGGTTTATTGCCCACGCTGGTCGCTGGGCAGGCGAAGAAACCTCGCCCTGCCATGCGCTGGGACATTTGGCTTTTGCTCAATACAGGTTTCGCGTTATTGATCGCGGGCTTTTCGAGCATGAACCATCCGTTGATCCTTACAGGTGGTGTGTTGGTTTTCATCGCTACTGCTTTGCTGCTCGCACAATTGTGGAATCTGCGCGGCGGCGAAACACCTGCCAGCCTCAAATTTTACGTCACGGGCGTTTCCTATCTTCTGCTGGGCATCATCCTTGGCACAGGCATCTTCCTCAACTGGAGCACGGCGCTGCACATCCGTGTGCCGCTCGAAGTTCACATCCACGCCAACTCGTGGGGCTTCATGTCGCTGGTCTTTGCGGGCTTGCTTGTGGATTTCATCCCAATGATCACAGGAAAACCGCTCGGCGAAAAGAAAGCCATCGACTCGATCTACTGGGGCATGACCCTCGGCGCATTCGGCATCATCCTCGGTCCGTGGATTCCCGCGGCGATCAGCGAACCGCCCACAGTGGCAGGCTTGCTCCTGCATTTGGCAGGGACGATCTGGCTGGTCGTTTTGATGATCCGCGCCCTCAAAGCAAGCGGGCATCTCTCAGAGGCAGGCGGCTGGCATTTGGTTGCTTCGTATGTGTGGATATTGATGCCCGTGCTGGTTGCCCCCACGATCTTGTTGAAGCTCATCCCAAGCGGACCTGTCGAATCGACCGCGCCTCAACCTTTGATTTATGGCTGGGTTTTCCAATTTGGCATTGCCCTCATCCCATACATTTTCCGCCGCACCCTGCTCAAAGAGAAAAATCCCGCGCTCGGCGGAAGCTGGCTCACGCTCACTCTCCTCACTCTCGGCGGGCTGATCATCTGGATCAGCATCTTCTCCCCGATCGAAAACATTCTCTATGGAATCGGGTTTATCCTGTACACTGCCGCTTTCATCCAACCGCTCAAAGAACTGCTGGATATTGTCCGCAAGGCGACGGCAAAATTCGAAGAGGCATAAATTAAAAAATAAAGAGACAGTCACCTTGGAGGTGACTGTCTCTTTATTTAACCTTTACCAGGTCTCGCCGCACTCCAACATCTCCACGAATTGACGGATGCGCTTCTCGCGCGTTTCCGCTTTCTTCGCCGTTTCAATTCTGAACAAAAATGAATATCGTCTCGCGCTTGTCAACGTTTCAAAGAAGGCTTTGGCTTTTTTATTCTTATTCAAAGCGGACTGAAAATCTGCAGGCACTTCCATATTCTTCTGTGAAGAATACGCTGCCGCCCAACGACCATCTTGCTTGGCCGCTTCAACTGCTTTCAACCCTGCGGGCTTCATCTCCCCACTCGCGATCAGACCAGCCACCTTCTCCACATTGATCTTCGACCAAATGCTCTTCGGTCTGCGCGGTGTGAACTTCTGCAGAAAATACTGCTCATCAAAACTCCCCTTCTGCCCATCGATCCAGCCGTAACATAAGGCGACATCCAACGCTTCAAGGTACGTGACCGTGGAAATACCCGTCGCTTTCTTGGCGATCTTCAACCACAAGCCAGCTGACTTGTCATGATTCTTCGCGAGCCAGTCTGCAAATTTCTTTTTGGATTCAAAAGGAAGGATTGGGAGTTCAGTGAGATTGGACATGCACCAATTCTAATCGACGAAGAATAATGCAAGCAAAATAATGTCTGATTTATATCGTACAATGGGCGATATCTTTCTAACTTTGTGAAGGAGAAGTTCCATGAAAATCAAGAAGATCTTGCTCGGTATTGCAGCGTTTCTCGTCATTGCTTTAATCGGGGGATATTTTTATATGTTGCCCACGTTCAAAGTTGCTACTGGTTATACAGCCAAAGCGGTCTGCTCTTATCATTTTCTTACGGGTCAGGATGTTGATACCATTATGACCGAACTGCCTAGCAACCCGTTGGTTCCTTTCTTACGCCCAAAAATTGACGAAGCAAAAGGCGAAGCGACAGTCACATTATGGGGCTGGGCTGCAAAGCAAAAGGCAATTTTACGGTTTGGACTCGGCTGCACGTTGCTGGCGGGGGACGGTCCTTTTGAGATGAGTCAAGTCATCATGCCAGCACCCACGCCATTAGATCCGAATCAGCCCTGGCCGTTGGGCGAAGCGGTGACGTATGAAAAGTCTCCTGCTTTGGAAGCGATGTTGGATAAATGGTTCCAAAATCCCGATCCAGGCAATCCCCGCAGAACACGCGCCATCATTGTTGTCAAAGATGGACAAATCATCGCGGAACGATATGGCGAAGGCTTCGACAAAGATACGCTTTTCCAAGGTTGGTCGATGGCCAAGAGCGTGACAGAGGCTTTGTTGGGTGTATTGGTTCAGCAAGGCAAACTCGACATTCACTCTCCCGCTCCCGTACCTGAATGGCAAGGGGCGAATGACCCCCGCAAAGCCATCACTATTGACCAGCTCATCCGTATGAGCAGCGGGTTGGAATTCAACGAAGATTACGGCGACCTCACCGATGGCGTAACGCAGATGCTATATAACCAGGGCGATATGGCAGCTTATGCCGCGAACAAACCGTTGGCAGGCGACCCTGAAACCATTTGGAATTATTCCAGCGGTACTGCAAATATCCTCAGCCGCATCATTCGTGACACAGTCGGCGGCAAGGTCACTGACTATTGGGCGTTCCCGCAGGAAGCCTTGTTCCAGCGCATCAATATGAATACCGCCATCATGGAGCCTGATGCCTCTGGCACATTGGTCGGTTCTTCGTACACGTACACCACCGCACGCGATTGGGCGCGCTTCGGATTGCTCTACCTGCAAGATGGGATGTGGAACGGCGAGCGGATCCTGCCCGAAGGCTGGGTGGACTACAGCCGCACGCCCACGCCTCCATCCAAAGGTGAATATGGTGGAGCATGGTGGTTGAACGCCAGCGACGGCGGCGACCCAACGACCAAAGAATGGCCCGACATGCCCGAAGATGTTTACTATGCTTCTGGTCACGATGGGCAGGATGTGTTGATCTTCCCTTCACAGAATATGATCGTTGTGCGCCTCAGCGTCAGCCGCAGCGGTTCGTGGGATATGGCAGAGTTTCTTGCGGATGTGATGAAGGCGGTGGGGAAATAAAATTACCCCTACCCGTCCTCCCCCAAATGCGACAGAAGTACCGTCGCATTTGGGGGAGGTGCCGCAAGGCGGAGGGGGTTGCTTTTGCCGTTGTGCTTTGGGAAATATACTAATAATGTTAAGGAAGGGCATTGGTGCATAAATCGAAAAGTAGGCGTAATCGGTTTGTCAGAATGAAAAGTTATGCCACTTTGTAACTTTGAGGCATACCCAGATGTGTCATTTTGTTGAGAGCTGCGCAACGGATTA
>Ga0172373_10002437_pt1 | contig 28447 bp, 23 predicted proteins | sample Lak10m_2_FD_114546 | JGI IMG/M metagenome (GOLD analysis project Ga0172373, IMG submission 114546) | Freshwater microbial communities from Kabuno Bay, South-Kivu, Congo - kab_092012_10m | ecosystem: Environmental > Aquatic > Freshwater > Lake | place: Democratic Republic of the Congo...
AACGGCGTTGTGTCACGCAACGCCAGCGCGTCACGCAACGCCAGCGCGTCACGCAACGCCAGCGCGTCACGCAACGCCAGCGCGTCACGCAACGCCAGCGCGTCACGCAACGCCGTTGCCCCCTTTCCCCCCCCTCTGTGAGGCTCCGTGTCCTCTGTGCCTCTGTGGTTAACCCGGCTCGGCCCGAACCTCAACAACCCCCGATCCGCCAGGAGAACGCCTCACCGCCCGTCCCGGGGCCCATCGCTCCCGCTCGTCCCGTTCTCTCCCGCTCCCTTCCTCCTTCTCGTTGCGCTGCTCTGCGGGGCGTTGCGCGCAGCGCAACGCCCCGCCAGCAGCGAACTAGAAGCCCTGGACTTGCTTCGCCTTGTTGTAGAGCGCGTAGGTCGCGCCGAAGGCCACGAGCAGCAGGCCAGGCAGCATGAACTCGACCGGCACGCCCGCGACCTTGCCGATCTGATCGGGCAGCAGCATCAGCATCAGCAGGGGCACGGACATGTAGGTGTTGTGCTTCGAGCGCAGGCCGGCGACTGCGGGGTCGGCCGCGTCGGGGGCTCGGCCTTCCTTCGTCGCCGTGATGATGCGGCGCTGGGCGGGCCAGATGCGCATCCACACGTTGGCGGCCATGGCGGTGCCGAACAGGGCGCCGACGTGGATGTAGGCCGCGCGCTGGGAGAAGTCGAAGACCTGGACCAGGCCGACGCCGTAGCCGACCGAGACCAGGCCCCACAGGACGACGGCCACGTTGTGCTGCTTCGCGAGGGCCTTGAAGAGCAGGTCGTAGACCAGGAAGCCGATGAAGAGTCCGCCGAAGGCCGGCAGCCAGTCCATCGCGCCGACGGGCTCGACGCGCGTGCCCATCTCGACCAGGTTCGAGCCCTGGTAGCCGTGGTAGTACACGAGGAAGAGCAGGAAGAAGCCCGTCACCCAGGTCCAGGCGGCGCCCCAGCGGAACCAGTAGAGCGCGCGCGGCATCAGCTCGGGCACGACCTTCTTCTTCGTCTCGCCGTCCATCTTCGGCGCGAAGTTCGCGTTGACGAAGTTGAAGAAGTAGAGGTGACCGATCCAGATCACACCGGCGACGATGTGGATCCAGCGCAGGAAGAGTTCAGCGTACTGCATGGGTGGCTGTGGGGATTTTCGACTCTCCCGTGGAGAGGAGAGAACCCCGACGATGGCAAAGGGCCGGGCCCCGTGTCAATGCGAGGGAGCGCGGGGCCGGGGCCGGCCGACGGCTACTTCGCCCGGAACGTCCCCGTCAGACGGCTGGCGCGTCCGGCCTGGATCGTGACCTTGCCGCTCTGCGTGCCGTAGACCTCGTGGCGCGCCTCGACGGTGTACTCGCCGGGCGGGATGCCGGTGATGCGTACGGCACCTCCGGAGTCGGAGATCCCGAACCACGGGTGCTCCTCGACGTGGATCTCGGCGCCCATCCACGGGTGGATGTCGCACTTCGCGCGGAGGCCGAGCTCGCGCTGGTCGAACACGAACTCGAGCGCCTTCTGGTTCGCGCCCATCGAGCGGTTCGAGGCCTTGTTGCGCTTCGCCTGCAGGTTGACGTTGTGGGCCGTCGGGTCGGAGTTCAGGACGAGAAGCTTCTGGCCGACACGCACGCCGCTCACGCGCGGCAGGTACATGCAGCCGCGCTGGTCGAGCTCGACCGGGGTCTCGGGCACGGGCGGCACGCGCGCGGGATCGACGCCCGACTTCAGCGTGACGAACACGTTGGCGAGCTTGCCGTCCTGCACCAGCACGAGGTTCGAGCGCTGATCGACCTCGGGGTGATGCTTGCACTCGGGGCTCGAGGCCGCGCCCAGCAAGAAGGGCTCGGGCGGCGTGCCCTCGAAGGCGAGCGTCACGTGCAGCGCGCCGAACTCGACCTCGTCGTGGGCCTGGTCCTCGCCGAGCACGAGCTCGCGCGTGCCGCCGCGCGCGCGGCCCGGAGTCGGAGCGCTGCCGTCGGCCGCGGTGGGGGACTCGGGTGCGCTTCCGTCGCTCTCGGCCGCCGCGCCCTCCGGCTCGCCGCTGCAGGCGAGCCCGGCGGCGCCGAGCAGGACGATCAGGGGAACGAGCGCGAAGCGGGACGTGGAGCGGTGGGACCGTGCGGCTACCATGCCCGCCCTTCTACGATCCTCCCTCCCGATTTCCAATCGCATGCAACGACGAGTCCTGGTCACCGGCGCGAGCCGCGGCATCGGCCGCGCGGTGGCCGAAGCCCTGGCGCGTGCCGGCTTCGCGCCGGTGCTCAATTTTCGCGCGAATCAGGCCGCGGCCGAGGCCGTGGCGGCCGGCATCCGCGCCGCGGGGGGCACGGCCGAGCTGCTGCCCTTCGACGTGGGCTCGCGCGCCGCGCGCGCCGTGCTCGAGGCCGACGTGGCCGCGCACGGAGCCTTCTGGGGCGTCGTGCTGAACGCGGGCATCACGGCCGATGCGCCGCTCGCCGGCCTGAAGGAGGAGCAGTGGAACGAGGTGCTGCGCACCAACCTCGACGGCTTCTACCACGTGCTGCAGCCGCTCGTGATGCCGATGGTCGGACTGCGCGCGGGCGGGCGCATCGTGACGATCAGCTCGGTCTCGGGTCTGCGCGGCAACAAGGGCCAGACGAACTACGCGGCCTCGAAGGCCGGCTTGATCGGCGCGACGAAGTCGCTCGCGGCCGAGCTCGCGCGGCGCGCGATCACCGTGAACTGCGTGGCGCCGGGCTTCGTCGAGACGGACATGGTCGCGGGCTTGCCGAAGGAAGAGCTCGCGAAGCTCGTCCCGCTCGGGCGCTTCGGGCGGCCCGAAGAGGTCGCGGCCGCGGTCGCGTTCCTCTTCTCGGAGCCGGCCGCCTACATCACGGGCCAGGTGCTGGCGGTCGACGGCGGCCTGAGCTGAAGCGACGCCCTCCCTGAGTCTCTGCGGGCCGCAAGGACTCCAGACGAGGTCGGTCACTCAAGCGTCCGGCGCGTCCGCTCGTGAAGCCAACAGAGTCCTTCGGGTGGCTCGGCAACGCCGGTTGCGGTCGCGGCCATCGGCCCGAACGGGGGCGGAGCTCGCGCCGAGAGCCCTCACGGCTTCTTTCTGGCGCCGCCCGGAGGTTTCGGCTGCGCCTTGCCCGCGGGCGCCTTGCCGGCCGGAGCTTTCCCCGCGGGCGCCTTGGCGCCGGGGGTGGCCGGCGCGGCGTTCGGCTTCGCGAGCGGCGTGAGTACGCGCGGGCTCTCGGGTGAGGCCTTCATCAGGTACGTCGTCGCGCGGAACAGGTCGAGCTCGAGGGCGCTGCCCGCCTTAGGTTCGGCCTGGGCCAGCACGCGCAAGGCGGGATCGCGCCGACCGCTCTCGAAGAGCGTGAGCGCGAAGGCGCGCCCGAGGCGTGGCTCGGCCAGGCCGAGGCGCGCGAGCTCGCTCCACAGGCGCAGTCCCTCGGCCGTCGTGGCCACGAGGTCCTTGCCCGGCGTGCGCAGGTCGGCCATCACGCGATAGAACGAGAGCAGGGGATCCGTGCGCGCGCCCTCGTCGAGGCGTTGCAGCAGCGCGAGCCGGCCCTGGAACGCCTTCACGTCGCTGTCGAGCCGGAAGCCGGTCATGGCGAGCAAGCGCAGGCCCTCGCGGTCGGGGGCACAGGCCCGGATCGTCTCCAGGGTGGCGAGCGCCTCGGGCCAGCGTCCGGCGGCGATCTGGGCCTCGGCCAGCGCGCGCCACAGGGTCGGCTCGAGCGGAGCGAGCTCGAGTTCCTCGCGCGCGATCGTCAGGGCGCGCGTGGGTGAGTAGCGCGCGAGCAGGCGCACCCAGGCGAGGCCCTCGCCGCGTCGCAAGCTCTCCAGTCCGCGGCCCAGCGTGCGCGTGCGCAGACGCGCCAGCATCTCGGCTCCGCGCAGTCCACCACCGCCCTCGCGCGCGGCCTGCTCGAAGGCGCGCTCGGCCAGGGCGCGCACCGGCGCCGGGTCGGCCGGGTGCTCGGCCTCGAGGGCCTCGATCTCGGTCCACCAGCGCGCGTCGCTGATCGCGCCGGCCTCGCGCGCGGCGCCCAGCAGCGCCAGCAGCTCGGGCACCAGCGCCTCGCGTTGCGCGCGCTCGGCCGTGGCGTGGTCCTCGCTCAGCAGCTCGAAGGCCCGCAGCGGACGACCGTCCTCGCGCTCGAGGCGGGCCAGCAGGCGTCGCTCCTCGCTGCCGCCGCTGCCCGCCAGCAGCGCCGCCGCGAGCGCGGCCCGCGCCTCCTCGCGCTGGCCGTCGGCGAGGCGCAATTCGGCCTGCAGGGCCGCGAAACGCCCCTGCCGGGGCGCGTGCTCTCCGGCCGCGCGCAACCAGGCGAGCTCGAGCTCGTGGACCTCCTCGGGCGGACGCCCGGTCGCCTCGGCCAGCTGAACGAGGGTCCAGGCGACGCGCGCCTCGGGTGGAGCGTCACTCGCCACGAGCTCGCGCCGCGCCCGCTCGGGCAGGCCGAGGGCGGCGACCGAACGCGCGCGCAAGAGGCGCGGCCAGGCGAGGGCCGCCAGCGCGGGATCGTCGGTGCGCGCCAGGGTCCAGGCCGACCAGGGCGGCACGTCGGAGGCCAGGGCGAGCAGCACGCTCTGCGCGGGCGAGAGCACGGCGAGCAGCTCGGGCGCGAGCCGGGGCGTGGGCCCGTCTCCTGTAGCTTCGAGCGCGGGAAGGTCTGCGCCGTCCGTTGCGTCCGTGCCTGCCGCGGCGAGCGTGCCCAGGGCTTCCTGCACGAGCTCACCCAGCGCGTCGCGGCCGTCGCGCTGCAGCGCGCCGAGCTCGCGTGCGGCGGCCTCCGGATCTTGCGCCAGGAAGTGCAGCGCCGCGCGTCGAGCCGGTGTCGTGCCGAGCGTTCCGCCGAGCAGCGCGCGGGCCTCGCGGGCGAGCGCGTCCTCGTCCTGCTCGCTGGCGGCGATCAGGCGTCCGAGCTCGGCCCGGCCGTCGTCGAGCAGGGCGATCGCGCGCTCGCGCGCATCGTCGGGCGCGTCGACGCCGAGCTCGAGCTGCGCCTGCACGGCGACGCGCAGCAGCGCCTCGCCCAGGAAGGCCGGCGGCGCGTCCTCGAACCAGCGCGCGAGCGCTCCGGCCTCCGGCAGGAAGCCGGCCGCGAAGAGCAGATCCATGGCCGTCAGGAGCTCGGGATCGCGCGGCGGGCCCGAGGCCACGAGGCGCGCGAGCACGGGTTCGAGCAGCGCGCGCTTCTCGCTGCGCCAGGCTTCCTGCAGGGCCGCGCGCAGCACGAGGCCCGCGGACGCGGCGGAGGCGGCAGCCTCGCCGGAGAGGGCCTGCAGCGTCTCGAGGGCCGGACCGGACGCGCCCGCCTCGAGCAGGGCCCGCGCCAGGCGCGCGACATCTTCGGGTGCCTGGTACTGCACCTGGGCGAGGCGCGCCGCGCGGGCCGCGCCCTCGACGTCGCCGCGCTGGCCGAGGCGCTCGACGAAGGCCACGATCGAGCCGCGCGGCGCGAGGCGCATCCAGCGCAGACGGTCGCCGGGCAAGAAGTACGCCTCGGGGATCGCGCGCAGCCGCGCGATGGCGCCCTCGGGGGCCCAGCCGCGCGCGAGGACCTCGAGCGAGGCCTTGATGGCGCGGTTGTAGTCGTGGTTGCGGAAGGCCGCCTTGCCCAGCACCTCGAGCGCCGGGCCGAAGCCCGGATAGTCGGCCAGCAGTGCGCCCGCGTCGAACAGCGCGGCGCCGTACTGCTTGCGCTCGAGGGCGTTGCTCGCGCGCGTGTAGGCTCCGAAGGGATTCTTGCCGCGCACGGTCAGGGCCTTCTGCCCGAGCTCGATCCAGCGTGGCTCGAGCTCCGCGAAGCGCTTCGGCAGGAGCCGCAGCGCGTGCGTCAGGCACTCCAGCGCCTGATCGAGCACGCCCTCCTCGAGACGCAACTCCGAGAGCCGCAGCCAGGCCGGGCCGAGCTCGGCGGCGAGCTCCGGGCCCGGATCGAGCGGCGCCGCGCGCGTGGCCATCAGGAGCGCGTAGCGTTCCTGGGCCGCGATGCGGGCGCGGCGCGCGAGCTCGGCGCGCAGGATCCAGATGCGCGTCGGGATGTCGTGCTGCGGCAGGGGATTCGTGCCGATCGCACCGAGCGCCTGGCCGGCTCCGTTCGGATCGCGCAGCGCGAGTCCGGCGCGGCCCTGCAGGAACAGGGCCAGCTCGCCGCGCGCACGGTCCTGGCGCAGACCGCCGCGCACCGCGAGCTCGAAGGCCGCGCGGCGCAGCTCCTCCCAGAGCTCCAGCTTCTCGAGCAGGAGACACCATTCGACCAGCTCGTCGCGCAGCTCGTTGGAGGGCAGCACGTCGGGCCGCAGGGCGCCCGGGTTGCGCTGGCGCAGGTCGAGGATCAGTGCGCGCGCCAGGTCGTCGCGGCCGAGGGCCACGAGGGCCGAGGCCGTGCGCGCCAGGACCGGCATGGCCTGGGCGAGCTTCGGGTGCGTCAGGGCCAGCAGGCCGAGCTCGGCGGCGTCGACCTGGTCGCCGCCGCGCAGGAAGAGGTCCTGCAAGCCGGCGACGGCGTCCGCGCTCGAGCCCGGCTCGAGGCTCTGCACGAAGGCGCCGCGTGCCGATTCGAGACGCTCGGAGGCTTCACGCACCCACTCGGAGACGCGCCGCCGGTCGGACGACACCGGGAAGAGATCGTGCAGCTCGTCGAGGGCCGCGGTGTGCAGGGCCGCATCGCCGGCGAAGACGGCGGCGCGCTGCGCGAGCTCCAGCGCGAGCGCTGCGTCGGGTCCGGGCAGCACCGCGCGCACGTGCTCCTCGAGGGCCCGCAGCGGTCGGTCGGCCAGGGCCACCTGGCAGCGCCCGATGCGGCTCTTCGCCGCGGCGGGATCGAGGGTCTCGAGGCTGCGCGCGAACTCGAGGGCGAGCGGTGCATCGCCGAGCCACAGCGCGAGCTCGTGGGCGCGGGCCAGCGTCTCGGCCTCGGGGCCGTGCTCGCCCAGCAACGTGCGGCAATCGGCCAGGGCGAGCTCGGTCAGGCCCTGGGCGCGGTACAGCAGCGAGCGTTCGGTCAGGAGCGTGCGGTGCAGCTCGGCCTGCTCGACGCGGTCGACCAGCGCCAGGGCCTCGTCCATGGCGCGCAGCGCGAGGCGCGGATCGCGCGTCGTTCCGCTCAGGGCGGCGCGGGCGTCGGCCAGCAACGTCTCGGCCGTCACGCCACGGCCGTGGCGCGCGACCCACAGGGCGCCGCCCACGCACAGCGCGGCGAGCGGCGGCAGGAGCCAGCGCAGTTTCATGGAGCTCGGGTCCCGTCGCTCGGAGGCGGAGTGCGCCCGCCGACGGGGAAGGAGAGCAGACCGTACCGGCGCATCTTGTTGAAGAGGGTCGCGCGATTGATGCCGAGATAATCCGCCGTGGCTCCGCGCTGGCCGTGGTGCAGCGCGAGGGCGCGCTCCAGCAGGAAGCGCTCGGGCGCCTCCAGGGCCGCCTTCAGGGCGGCCGGGGGGCCCTGCTCCCAACCCTCGAAGGGGAGCGCGGTTCCGGGCGCGAGCCGGGCCGCAGCCGGCGCGTCCAGCGCCTCCGGGAAAAGATCCGGCGCTTCGAGCCCGGGGCCGTGCGCGATCAGCACGGCGCGCTCGAGGACGTTCTCCAGCTCGCGCACGTTGCCGGGCCAGGGGTGGCGGCACAGGCGCTCGAGGGCGGCGGGGGAGAGCGGCCCGAGCGCGCGGCCGTGCAGGCGCGTGAAGCGCGCGCGGAAGCGCTCCGCGAGCAGCGGGATGTCGCTCACGCGCTGGCGCAGCGGGGGAACCTCGAGTGCGACCACGTGGATGCGGTAGTAGAGGTCGGCGCGGAAGCGCCCGGCCGCGACCTCGCGCGCGAGGTCGACGTTCGTGGCGGCGATCACGCGCGCGTCGACCGTGCGCGTGCGGCCGTCGCCCACGCGCTCGAAGCGCCCCTCCTCGAGGACACGCAGGAGCTTCACCTGCAGCTCCTGGGACGCGGTGCCGATCTCGTCGAGCAGGATCGTGCCGCCGGTGGCCTGCTCGAACTTGCCGGGGCGGTCCTTGACCGCACCGGTGAAGGCGCCGCGCACGTGACCGAAGAGCTCGCTCTCGAGCAGGTTCGAGGGCAGCGCACCGCAGTTGACCTCGACGAACGGCCCGGCCGCGCGCGCGCTGCGCTGGTGCACGGCGTGGGCGAGCTGCGTCTTGCCGGTGCCGCTCTCGCCACCGAGCAGGAGCGTCACGCGCGAGTCGGCCACGGCCGCGAGCGTGCTGAAGATGCGCTGCATGCGCGCGTCGCTCGAGACCAGCGTGCCGAAGTCGGCGCTGCGCCCGAGTTCCTCGCGCAGGCTCTCGTTCTGACGGCGCAGGGCCTGGCTCTCGAGCGCGCGCCGCAGGGCCCGCAGGACGTCGCCCTCGGGCACCGGGCGCTCGAGCGCCTCGAAGGCCACGGCGCGCAGCTCGGCCGGCGCGGCGGCGAGGCCGCCGAAGTCGTCGAAGACGATCACGGGCGGCACGCGCGGCGCGTCGTGCAGCTCGGACAGGAGCGCCTCGGAGGCGAGCGAGAGCTCGCCCAGCACGACCTCGCAGTCGCCCCGTTGCAGGCAGGCGCGGGCCTCGGCGGGCTCGGCCGTCTGGGCCACCGCGAAGCCCTCGCGCTCGAGGGCGGCGATCAGGCTGCGCAGGGAAGCGGAGACGTGATCGAGCAGCAGGACACGGGGCGGGGCGGAGACGTTCACGGGTGTCGTGTTTTTTCGACACCCGCAGGCCTCGGACCGCGCGGAATCTCCCGGCCTTCCGCCGGGCTCAGGCGAAGGGGTCTTCGGGCTTGCCGGCCGGACGGCCCGTGCGGGGGGGCGCGGGCGGCTGGAGCGGCAGGCGCACCTCGCAGTGCACGCGCCCCGGTTCGGTGCTGGCGAGCTCGACCCGGCCGCCCGCCTCGCGCAGCAGGGCCACACCCTGCTGGGCCCCGGCCACGACCTCGGCCAGGGCCGGGTCGCCCTCGGGCGGGTAGGGGCGCTCGAGCAGCTCGGGAAGATCCTTCTCGCTCAGGCCCGCCAGGGGAAAATCGAAGCCGATGCGCACGAGCTCGCCGGCCGGGTCGATCGCGGCCCGCACCAGGCCGTCTTCGCCGGCGCAGGTCCGCGCCAGATCGACCAGACCGCCGAGGCCCTCGGCCAGCAGGCCTCGCTCGCGCGCCAGCAGCACCGCCTGGGCGCTCTGGAAGTGGTAGCGCGGGTTGCCGCGGCTCTGCAGCGCGGCACTCGCCAGGAGCTCCTCGACCAGCACCGAGACATCCACCGCCGCGCCGTTCGGCGCCGCCGCGCGGCGCGCGGGCCGGCGCGCGCTCGGACGCTCCTCACGCGGTGCCTCGGGCGTCGGCGTGCTGCGCGCGGCGGGGGCCGTGGGGGCGGGCGGCGGGAGCGCGGCCGGGCGCTCGCCGCGGCGGACGAGCAGCGCTCCGAGCTGATCGAGGTCGGGCGGCCAGGGAAGGAACTGCGCCCGCGGAAAGGCCAGGAGGGCCTTGGCGCGCCCCTCGGTCGGGTCGTCGGACAGCACGAACAGCCGCCAGGCGGCGTGGCGCTCCAGAAAGCGGCGCACGAAGCCGATGTCCTCGCCCGGGACCCTTCCCGCTTCCAGGATGAGCCAACCCTCCAGCGGTCGCTGCGCCAGCAGCTCTTCGAGATCGGCCACGCCGAAGAGCCCCAGCGCCTCGCGCCGCCGCTGGCCCTCCTCGTCGAGCGTGGAGAGCGCCGCGAGCACGGCTCCGACCTCGTGCGCGCGCCGACCGGCGCCGAGCAGGAGGACCGGGCGTGCGGCGTGCAGCTCGCCGTCCTTCTCCTGTCTGTCCATCATGGTGCGTGGCCATCGTAGCCGGCCCCGGATGGGCCACAAGGGCGGCCCCGCGTCCCGGCGCTTCCCCCCGACCCTGCCGGCGGGCCACAATCGAGGCTGACGGGTTCCCCCGCCCTGCTCCCATGTCGTCCCCGGTCGCGCTCTCCGTCGTCGTACCCATCTTCAACGAAGAGGAGAGCCTGCCGGTCCTGTTCGAGGAGATCGTGCAGGCCCTCGCGCGCCTGCCGGACGCCCGGCAGTGCGAGATCATCTTCGTCGACGACCGCTCGACCGACCGCAGCCTCGACGTGCTGCTCGAGCTGCACGCGCGCGATCCACGCGTCGTCATCGTGCGCTTCCGGCGCAACTACGGGCAGACGGCCGGTCTGGCGGCGGGCTTCGACGTGGCCCGCGGACGGGTGGTCGTGACCCTCGACGGCGACCTGCAGAACGACCCGGCCGACATCCCGCGCATGGTCGAGGAGCTGGAGAAGGGCTACGACGTCGTCGCCGGCTGGCGCAAGAAGCGCCATGACGGCTTCGTCCTGCGGCGCCTGCCGTCGCTGATCGCCAACCGCCTGATCGCCTGGGTGACCAACGTGCCGATCCACGACACGGGCTGCACCCTGAAGGCCTTCCGGCGCGAGCTCGTGAAGAGCATGGCGCTGTACGCCGAGCAGCACCGCTTCCTGCCGCTGCTCTCGGCCGGCTCGGGCGCGCGCATCACCGAGCTCGTGGTCAACCACCGGCCGCGCGTGTTCGGGCACTCGAAGTACGGCATCGGGCGCGCCACGCGCGTCGTGCTCGACCTGATGGCGATCAAGTTCGTGTCGCAGTTCTCGCACCGGCCTATCCAGTACTTCGGGACGATCTCGCTCTTGACCCTGGCCTCGGGCTTCCTCTTCGCGCTGATCGCGCTGATCCCGTTCGGCACGGGCGCCGCCCATCCGGACGGGGCGGGCTTCACGGAGTGGGAGATGGCGGTCGTCACGATCCTGTGCCTGATCTTCAGCGCGTTCGTGTACTTCGCGCTGCTCGGGTTGCTCGGTGAGCTGGCCGTGAAGGCCAGCGGCATGCACCGGCGTTCGACCCTCGACCGCATCCTCAACGAGATGCACGGATGAAGACCGACAGCGGGACCTGGGCCGCAAGCGAGCGGCCGGCGACGAGCGAGCTGGACGAGACCGGCGTGTGGCCGGGCCTCGAGCTCGACGTGACGGTCGTCGTGCCGGTGCAGAGCGCGCTGGCCGAGGTGCGCGAGGTGGCCGAGGCGCTGGGTGCCGAGCTCGCGCGCGAGAACCGCACCTACGAGATCCTGTTCGTGTTCGACGGCGTCGGCGGGCGCGCCTGGCAAGAGGTCCAGAAGCTGCGCCGCGAGATCCCCAACACGATCCGCACGATCCACTTCAAGAACCCCTTCGGCGAATCGGTGTGTCTCTCGGCCGCGGTCGAGAAGGCGCGCGGGCGCTACCTCGTGACCTCGCCGCAGTACGTGCAGGTCGATCCGGTCGAGCTGCGCACGATGCTGGCCGAGCTGGACCGCGGCGCGGACTTCGTCACGCCCTGGCGCGCGCCGCGCATCGATCCGTGGACGAACCGCCTGCAGTCGGCCGCGTTCAACCTGGTGATCCGCCAGATCATCCGCATGGATTTCCACGACCTCAACTGCTACTTCCGCGCGATCCGGCGCGAGGTGCTGGAGGACGTGGTCGTGTACGGCGACATGTACCGCTACCTGCCGGTGATCGCCTACCGCCAGGGTTATCGCGTGGTCGAGGTCAAGGTTCGCCACCTGAAGGAGTGGGGTGGCACCGGGATGTTCGGCCTGGGGATCTACACGCGCCGCTTCCTCGACATCCTGGCCGTCACGTTCCTGACGCGCTTCACGCTGAAGCCCCTGCGCTTCTTCGGCACGATCGGGGGCGTGTTCGGGCTGAGCGGGCTGGCGATCTGCGCGCACATGACGATCCGGAAGTTCTTCTTCGACGAGGCCATCTCGGGTCGCCCGCTGCTGCTGCTCGGCGTGCTGATGATCGTGCTGGGCGTGCAGGTGCTCGGCTTCGGCCTGGTGGGCGAGATCATCATCTTCAGCCAGGCGCGCAACCTGAAGGAGTACCGCATCGAGCGCATCTACGAGTCCGACGGTCCGATCGACGAGGAGCCGGAGCCGAGCGCCGGAGGCGAGGCGTGAGCGCGCTCGAGCTGTCGTCCGAGCCGGCCGCGCCGGCGCTCGAGGTGCGCGTCGCGCGCGTGGGCGACGACGCCCGTCGTGACGCCTACGTGCGCGCCCATGCGCGCGGCACCTTCTTCCACCTCGCGGGCTGGCGCCGCGTGATCGAGCGCATCCACGGCCACGAGTCGCTCGAGCTGCTGGCGCAGCGCGGCGAGCGCGTGGTCGGCGTGCTGCCGATGATGCTGTGTCGCACGCTGGGCGGGCGCCAGCTCGTCTCGATGCCGCACGCGACCTACGGCGGTCCGCTGGGGGACGACGCGAGCATCGAGCGCGCCCTGGTCGACGAGGCGCGGCGCCTGGCACGCGAGCTCGCCGTCGGCTACCTCGAGCTGCGCTGCCTGGCCGATCCCGGGCTGGAGCTCGTGCCGAACACGCTCTACTGCACCTTCCTGCGCGAGCTGCCGAGCGATCCGGCGCAGGTCCTGGCGCGCATGCCGAAGAAGGCCCGCGCGGAGGCGCGCAAGGCGCGCGAGAAGCACGGCCTCGAGCTCTCGCGGGGGGCCTGGTACGTGGACGACCTGTGGCGCATGTTCCTGCAGAACAAGCACCAGCTCGGCTCGCCCGGTCTGCCGGCCGCGCACTTCAAGGCCTTGCTCGAGGAGTTCGAGCGCGACGTGCACGTGCACCTCGTGCGCCAGGGTGGGACGCCGCTCTCGGCCGTGATGTCGTTCGCCTACGGCGACACGCTCATCGCCTACTACGCCGGTACGCGCCCGGGCGCCGACCGGGCCGTCAGCGCGAGCAACTTCATGTACCTCTCGCTGCAGGAGTGGGCCGTGGAGCGCGGCTTCCGGCACTTCGACTTCTGCCGCAGCCGCGTGGATTCGGGCGCCTTCGAGTTCAAGCGCCACCAGGGCTTCGAGCCGACGCCGCTGAATTACCGCTACGACCTCGTGCGCAAGAAGCACGTGCCTTCCTTCACGCCCTCGAATCCGCGCACGGCCGTGCTGCGCTCGCTGTGGTCGAAGATGCCGCTGTGGCTCGCGGCGCGCGTCTCGGATCGGCTCGCGAGCTACCTGCCCTGAGCCTCTTGCGCCAGTAGCGCCTCGACCGCGGCGAGCAGGTCGTCGGCGACGCGCGGCGGCGGAGTGGACGCGGGCCAGCGCGCGAGCTCGTCCGCGCCCTTGCCCGTGCGCACGAGCAGCGTGCCGTGCAGGCCGGCGCGCGCGCCGCACTCGAGGTCGCGCAGGCTGTCGCCGATCAGGTAGCTGCGCGAGAGGTCGAGTTCGTGGCGGCGGGCCGCCTCGAGCACCAGGCCCGGCGCGGGCTTGCGGCAGGCGCACGTGCTGCGCAGCGGAGGTGTGCCCTCGCGCGGGTGGTGCGGGCAGTGCAGCACGTCGTCGAGGTGCGCGCCGTGACGTGCCAGCTCGGCCGCCAGGCGCGCGTGGATCGCGCTCAGCTCGCGCTCGCCGAACAGGCCGCGCGCGATGCCGCTCTGGTTCGTGACCACCACCACCGCGAAGCCGGCCTCGTTCAGGCGGCGCACCGCCGGGCCGGCCCAGGGGTAGAGGTGCAGGTCCTCGGGCCGCGCCAGGAAGCCGAGCTCGTCGATCAGCGTTCCGTCGCGATCGAGGAAGACCGCGGCCCTCACTCCGGGCTTTCCTGCCGGCCCGGGCGCAGGCGCACGAAGATGCGACCCGGGGCCAGCGTCTCGACCTCGAGGAACGGCAGGAGCAGGTCGTCGGCCGGCATCAGGAACGGGACCTTCTGGCGCGTGCGCAGGCCGTTGACCGCCTGGTTCCAGGAGACGAACGAGCGCCGCTCGTCTGGCACGAGCAGGATGCGCCGCGGGGCGAAGCCCGCGAGGCCCACCTCGAGCTCGTGCTCGCGCTCGACGTCGAGTGCGAGCTGGCAGGGCGTGACCCAGCCGGAGTCGACGCCATCGACGCTCACCCGCGCGCCCGGCGGTTCGCTGGAAACGTGCACGCCGGCCGGGGAGACGTTGCGGCAGGCGGCGAGGCCGAGGAGCGGGCCGAGGAGCAGGGCCGGGAGCGGAGTGGACATGGGAGGCGGGCGGTGGCGGACGGCGCGCGCCGCAGCCCGCGCCCGCGGAGGAGTTTACAACCCGCTCCGGCTATGGAACTCTCGGGTGCCGTGCGCGTTCCGCTTGACCTCCTCGGACCGAAAGCCCCGGAGCCCCAGGGTTCGGGCAGGGACCCCGTGCTGCGCCCGGCCCTGGTCCTGATCGGGCTGCTGTGCGCGCTGCGCTTCCTGAACCTGGGAGGCTGGAGTCTGTGGCTCGACGAGGTCCTGACCCTGGCCGACGCCTACCACGGGGAGGACGCGGCCAATCCGCTGGGCTACGCGCTCTTCGAGCTGTTCTACCGCACCTCCGCGGAACGGCCCGACGCCTTCCAGCTGCGGCTGCCGGCGGCGCTGTTCGGCTGTGCCTCGATCGGCGCGGCGCTGTGGGCGCTGCGGCCTTTCGTGGGGGCGCGCGCCGCCACGCTCTCGGCCCTGCTGCTCGCGGCCTCGCCCTGGCACGTCTACTGGTCGCAGAACGCCCGCTTCTACACCCTGGCGCAGACGCTCGCGCTGGTCGGCGGCGGGCTGCTGCTGCGCGGGCTGTACCTCGACTCGGTGCGGCGCACGCTGGCCGGACTCGGGTTGCTTGCCTGCGCGGCGTTGACCCATCCGAGTGCCGCCTTTCTGATCGCGCCGCTACTGGTGGTGCCCTGGGCGGTGCGTTTCCTCGAGTGGGTGCCGCCGGGGCGCTCGCGCGCCTGGGGCTGGTTCGCGGCGGCGGGGCTCCTGGCGCTGGTGCTCGGTTCGGGCTGGGCCTTGCGCACCTGGAGCGTGTGGGAGCAGCGCCAGGGCATCGGCAGTCCGCTGCACCTCGCCAAGACCACGGGCTACCTGCTCGGTCCGCTGGTGGGCGTGGCCTTCGTGGCCGGCGCCTGGCGCGCGCGCGCCTGGCGCGAGAGCTTCGTGCCGCTGGTCGTCGTGCTGCTCGCCTGTCTCGCCGCCGCGGCCGCGTCCTTCCGCGTGCGCGTGAGCGCCCAGTACGTGTTCGTGCTGCAGCCCTGGATCGCGGCCATCGCCGCGCTCGCCTTCGTGCGCGCGTCCGAGGAGACGGCCCGGATCACGCGCACGCGCCTCGTGCTGGCCCTGGCCGTGCTGGCGCCCGCGCTGGGCGAGACCGCGCTGTACTTCGGTCTGCGCCACGGCGACCGTCCGCGCTGGCGCGAGGCCTACGCCTACGTGCACGAGCACCGAGCGCCGGGCGACCTCGTGCTCGGCATGGATGCGCCCGTGGCCGAGTACTACCTCGATCCCGCCGCGACCGATCTGCGCGACTGGCGGCAGGTGACCTGGTTCGACGAGTTCCGCGGGCGCACGCCGCTCGACTGGGCGCGCTACGAGCGCCGCACCTGGTTCGTGGTCAACCGCGTGCTCTTCGACGACTGGGGCAGCCTGCCGCAGTCCGCCGAGAACCGCGCCGAGGTCGAGCGCATCCTGCGTGAGGAGTGCGAGCGCGTGGCGGACTTCCCGGTCCCCCTCACGCCGCGCGACCTGGACGTGCAGGTTTACGTCACGCGCGCACCGGCCGCGCTCGGCGCACCCCAGTGAGCGCGGGCTGGGGCTTCACGCTGCGGCGTGGGCCTGCTATCGTCCTTCTCCCCGCGGGTGCCAGTGGGCCCCGCTCCTTCCCACGACGAGACCGAGCGCGAGACAGCCATGGGCGTGCGAGCCACCGAGATCCGCAAGGGCCAGGTCATCGAGTTGAACGGCGACCTGATGGTCGTGACCGATTATGAGCACAAGACGCCGGGCAACCTGCGCGCGATCATCAACGTCAAGGCGAAGTCGCTGAAGACGGGCTCGACCACGGCCATGCGCCTGGGATCGAGCGACGTGCTCGAGGTGGCCTACCTGGACCGCAAGCGCGCCGAGTACCTCTACCGCGAGGCCTCGAGCGGCAACTTCGTGTTCATGGACACGGAGAGCTACGAGCAGTTCGAGCTGAGCGAGGAGTTCGTGGGCGAGAAGATGGGCTACGTGAAGGAGAACACGCAGGTCGAGGTCTCCTTCCACGGCACGACCGCGGTGGGCGTCGAGCTGCCGCCGCAGGTCGTGCTGAAGGTCACGCACACCGAGAACGCGGTCAAGGGCAACACGACCGGCGGCGTCAAGAAGGACGCCACGCTCGAGACCGGCCTGACGATCAAGGTCCCGATCCACGTCGGCATCGGCGATCTGGTCAAGGTCGCGACCGAGACCGGCGAGTTCCAGGGCCGCGCGACCGACAAGTAGGCCGCGCCCGCCCCGGGCTCAAAAAACCTTGCGCTGGGTCGAGGAGGCGATCCCGAGTGCCTTGCGGTACTTCGTGATCGTGCGTCGCGCGATCTTGATGCCGTGCTTCTCCTCGAGCCGCTCGGCCAGCTTGTCGTCGGAGAGCGGATCGTTCGTGTCTTCCTTCTCGACCAGCTCCTTGATGCGCTGCTTGATCGAGGCCTGGCTGAGCATGTCGCCCGAGGAGCTCTGCGTGCCGCCCGAGAAGAAGTCGCGCAGCTTGATGATGCCGTGCGGCGTCTGCACGTACTTGCCGTTCACGGCGCGGCTGACGGTCGAGATGTGCACACCGGTCGCCTCGGCGATCTCCAGCATGCGCAGCGGAGCCAGGGCCTTGATGCCCTTGTCGAGGAACGGCTGCTGACGCTCGAAGACCGCGCGGGAGATGCGCAGCAGCGTGCTCTGCCGCTGCTGCACGGCCTCGATGAACCAGCGCGCGTTCTCGAGCTTCTGCTTGAGCCACTTCTTGACGCTCTCGCCACCGCCGCCGCCGGCGCGACGCAGGAGCTCGCGGTAGGCCGGCGTCACGGTCAGGTCGGGCACGCCCTGGCGCGTCAGGCGCACCTCGAAGCGTCCGTCGATCTCTTCGACCACCACGTCGGGGTGGATCGTCTCGGCCGGCGACTGACCGTAATCGCGCCCCGGGCTGGGGTCGAGCATGCGGATCGTCTCGATCGCCTGCTTGATGTCGTCGATCGTGTGGCCGGTCACGCGCGCCACGTGCGGCAGGCGATTGGTGGTGATGTCCTCGAGGTGGTGCTCGATCAGGGCACGCAGGAGCGGCTCGTCGAGGCCGAGCGGCTCGAGCTGCAGCAGCAGGCATTCGCGCAGGTCGCGCGCGCCGAGGGCCGGGTGCGTGGCCAGGCGCAGCTCGGCCAGCACGGCCGTGAGCTCCTCGACCGTCAGGCCCTCGATCTCGCTCGTGGCGATCATCTCGGCCAGGGGCTCGCCCAGGTAGCCGCGCGGATCGAGCGAGTACACCAGCAGCTCGGCGATCGCCCGGCGGCGCTCGTCGAAGTCGGCCAGCGCGATCTGCTCCAGCAGGGCGTCCCCCAGGCTGTGGTACTGGGAGGGCGTGTTGTTCATCGCCTCCTGCTTGCGGTCGGACTCCTCGGAGGAGACGCGCGGACTCGTGGGAGCCTCGCGCTCGCGCCGCTCGAGCGAATCGACCATGCCGTCCAGCGCCGCGCCGAACTCGGGCGAGACGCCGCTCTCGCCGGCGGAGCCCTCGTCGGACTCGGAGCCTTCGCCTTCCTCGACGCGCTCCAGGAACGGGTTCTCGGTCAGCTCCTGATCGATGCGCTCCGACAGCTCCAGCGAGGAGAGCTGCAGGATCTGCATGGCCTGGATCATCTGCGGCGACTGCATGAGTCGCTGCTCCATCCGGCCGGTTTGCGAGAGTCCTAGGCGCACGCGGGCGAGTTCAGGTGGGGTCTATCGGCTGGACCGGGCTCGTGGCCGGGCCATCGTTCCAGTATAGATGAGCAAGATGATCCCGGCTCCGTGCTTCACCCGGTCCTCCGACCTCGGTCCGGAAAAAAACTCCAGCGCGCGCCCATGAGCGGTTCCTGGCTGGAAATCTCGGGCCCCGGCGGCGTGCGGCGCGCGGCGCTGCAGGCGGACACGACGCGGGTCGGGGGCGGCGCGGCCGAGGTCCCGCTCGCGGGTCTCGGGGACGAGCAGCTGCATTTCTCGGTGCGCCCGGCGCGCGTGCGCTTCGAAGGGCGCGGGGCGCCGCCCCGCTGCGCGGGCGTGAGCTTCATCGAGCGCGCCCTCAGGCCAGGAGATCGACTCGAGTGGGCGGGATACACGCTGGTGTACGGTGGCGAAGCCGAGGAGGGGCAGCTGGCGCCCCTGGAGGAGATAGCCGTGCCGGGTGAGGTGGTCACGAGCGCTTCCGAGGATCGCCTTGCGCAGCGCGTGCGCGCGGGCATCGCCTGCGAGCTCGGACTGGTCGAGCGCGCGGCCGCGCAGCGCTGGCAGACGGCGGTCCTGGAGGGGCGCTTCGAGCCCGACGCGTGCGCGCGCGAGCTGCTGGCGCGTGCGCCCACGCGCGAGGGCGAGGAGCGCATGCAGGCGCGCGCCGGCCTGCTGCTGCGCGATTTCGTGATGGCCTCGCACCTGAGCGGGGCCAAGGGCGCCGGGCGCAAGCTGCGTGGTGGACTGCGCAACCTGGCGGCCTTCCTCCTGGCCCAGCTCGTGGCCCTGCTGGTCTTCACCGGGATCGTGGTCGCGATCCTGCTCGTGCTGCGCTCCAAGGGAGAGAGCCTCGACGCGCTCCTCGACCGCGTGATTTCCTGGGTCCCCTGAGGAACGTCAGGCGGCCTGCGCGGCGGCGCGGACGCGGCTTCCGGCTCGACTCGCGGCTTCCGGGCGCGTACCTTGCGCGCTCTCCGCAGAGAGGCTCCGTCGCATGTCCGAGTACTCCTCCGATCCGGGCGCCGGCGTGTTCTCGCTCTCGCAGATCCGCCACCTGATGCGGGTCGAGTTCGGGCGCGCGCAACGCTACGGCTATCCGCTCTCCTGTCTGGTCATCGGCATCGACCGCCTCGAGGCCCTGCGTGACCTCTACGGCTACGACTTTCGCGAGAGCGTGCTGGCCGCGGTGGTCGAGCTCCTGCAGGAGGAGACGCGCACCTGCGATTACCTCGGGCGCCTGATGGATGATCGTCTGATGGCGATCCTGCCGCACACGACGGCCGAGGGCGCGCAGGCCGGCGCGCGCCGCATCCTGGCCGCCGCGCGCAAGCTCTCCTTCTCGCCCCAGGGCAGTCCGCTCGGCGTGACGCTCTCGATCGGTCTCTCGCACTACGAGGACGACAACACGCTCTTCTTCGACAGCCTGGTCGAGGCCGCCGAGGGTGCACTGGGCGAGGCCATGAAGGCCGGCGGCGACCGCTTCGTGCACCGTGTACCCGGCCCGCGCGAGGCGCGCGCGAACTGACCATGCGCGTGCTTCTGGCCGAGGACGAGGAGACGATCGCGATCACGCTGCGGCATGCCCTGGAGGATGCCGGGCACGAGGTCGTGCACGCGCCCGACACACCGAGCGCCCTGGCCGCGCTCGAGCGCATCGATCCGGACGTCGTGTTGACCGACATCCGCATGCCGGGCGCCGGCGGGATGGAGCTCCTGAAGCGCTCGGTCGCGCTGGAGGCGACGCGGCCCGTGGTGCTGATGACCGGCTACGGCACGGTCGAGCAGGCCGTCGAGGCCATGCGCATCGGGGCCGCGCACTACGTGCAGAAGCCCTTCCGCAACGAGGCCATCGTGGCCCTGGTGGAGCGCTTCGGGCGCGAGCGGCGCCTCGAGGAGGCCAACGCGGCGCTGCGGGCCGAGCTCTCGAGCGTGCAGCAGGAGCGCATGGGCGAGATGGTCGGCGGTTCGCCGGCCATGCGCGCGGTCTTCAAGCGCATCGGGACGGTCGCGCCGACCGATGCGACCGTCCTGATCGAAGGCGAGAGCGGCACCGGCAAGGAGCGCGTGGCCAAGGCCCTGCACGAGCGCTCGTCGCGTGCCAAGGGCCCGCTCGTGGCGATCTCCTGCGCGGCCCTGCCGGAGAGCCTGCTCGAGGCCGAGCTGTTCGGGCACGAGCGCGGCGCCTTCACCGACGCGCACAAGGAGCGCCGCGGACGCTTCGAGCTGGCCCAGGGCGGCACGTTGTTCCTCGACGACATCGACGACATGCCGCTGCCGACCCAGGTGAAGCTCCTGCGTGTGCTGCAGGAGCGCACCTTCGAGCGCCTCGGCAGCGAGGAGACGCGCAAGCTCGACATCCGCGTGGTGGCGGCCACGAAGAAGCCGCTGCGCGAGCTGGTGCGCGAGGGCAAGTTCCGCGAGGACCTTTTCTACCGCATCCACGTGGTGCCGGTCGCGTTGCCACCGCTGCGCGAGCGCGCGGGCGACGTGCCGCTCTTGCTCGCGCACGTGATCGCGCGCCACGGGCAGGGCAAGAAGTACTACGTCACGACGCCCACGCTCAACCTGCTCGAGCGCTATCCCTGGCCGGGCAACGTGCGCGAGCTCGAGAACGCCGTGCAGCGGGCCATCGCCCTGGCCGGCGACGGGCTCGAGCTCAAGAAGGAGTTCCTGCTGCCGCTCGACACGCGCTGGCGCGGTGCGACCGAGCCGACCGACACGGTCCGTCCGCTGCGCGAGGTGCTGCGCGAGACCGAGATGGCCCACATCCGGGCTGCGCTGGAATCGACCGGCGGCCATCGCACGCAGACGGCCGAGTTGCTCGGGATCTCGCGCAAGGTGCTGTGGGAGAAGTTGCGCGACTTCGGCATCGAGGCCGGCGAGAAGCCCGACGACGCCGGCGAGGCGTGAGCGCGACGCTCTCCGTGGTTCCGCTCCCGCCCGGAGCGCGCTTCGTGGCCGATCTGCATCTCGAGCCGGACGTGCGGGCGCCGTGGGAGGCGTTCCAGACCTTCCTGCAGACCTGCGCGGGAGCGCCGGCCCTGTTCGTGCTCGGCGACCTGTTCGAGTTCTGGATCGGACGCGGTCAGCTGCGCGAGCCCGACTACGTGCCGCTGCTCGACGCCCTGCGGGCCTGCGCGCGGGGCGGCACCGCGCTGCACTTCCTGCACGGCAACCGCGACTTCCTGCTGGGCGCGGAGTTCGCGGCGCGGGTGGAGGGGGCCGTGCATCCGCACGGCGTCGTGGCCGCGCGCGCCGACGGGACGCGCGTGCTGCTGCTGCACGGGGACGAGCTCGCCACGCGCGACCATTCCTACCAGCGCCTGCGGCGCGTGCTGCGCGCGCCGCTCGTGGCCGGCACGGCGCGCCGCCTGCCGTTCGGGCTCGCCGCGGCGCTCGCACGCGGCCTGCGGCGGCGCTCGCGCGCGGCCGTGGCGCGCAAGAGCGAGGCCTACGTCGAGCTGCAACCCGAGGCCGCGCGGCGGGCCCTGGCGGCGGTGGGGGCCGACGAGCTCGTGTGCGGCCATGCGCACCGCTACCGGCACGAGGTGCTCGACGCGGGCCGCACCTGGACCGTGCTCGACGCCTTCGGCGGCCCGCGCGACCTCCTGCTGGAGGTGTCCGGGCAGGGCCTGGTGAGCGCCTCCTCGCGGGCGGCGTTGCACCCGGGCGCGAGGCCTCTATCCTCTGGCGCGCCGATGATCATCGCCCTCGACGGACCGGCCGGGGTCGGAAAGAGCAGCGTGGCCCGCGCCCTGGCGCGCGCGCTCGACTTCTTCTTCCTCGACACCGGCGCCATGTACCGCGCCGTGACCCTGGTCGTGCTCGAGCGCGGTCTCGCGCCGGGCGACGCCGAGGGCTGCGCGGAGGTGGCGCGCGCGCTGCGTCTCGACTTCGATGCCCAGGGGCGCATCCGCATCGACGGGCGCGCCGGCGAGCCCGCCATCCGCGGCTCGGACGTGACGGCCCACGTCTCCGAGGTCTCGGCCCATGCGGGCGTGCGCGAGGCGATCGTGGCCGAGCAGCGCGCCCTGGCCGAGCGCAGCAAGGGCGTCGTGGCCGAGGGCCGCGACACGACCACCGTGGTCTTCCCGCGCGCGACCTTCAAGTTCTACCTGGATGCCAGCCCGGCCGAGCGCGCGCGCCGGCGTGCGCGCCAGGAGCATGCGCTCGAGCGCGTGGGCGAGATCCAGGTCGACCTCGAGCGCCGCGACCGGCACGATTCCTCGCGCGTGCACTCGCCGCTGCGCGCGGCCGAGGACGCGCTGCGCATCGAGACCGACGGACTCGAGCTCGAGGCCGTCGTGGCGCGCATCCTGGCCCACGTACGCGCGCGCGCATGAGCGCCGCCGAGCCGAAGGAGACCCGCGCCGCGGTTCCCGCGGTGATCGCGCACTCGACGCCGGCCTACCGGGCCGGCTGCGCGACGGTCTGGACCTACCTGACGCTCTTCCACCGCCTGGCCAAGGCGGGGCTCGAGCACCTGCCGCGCAGCGGTGGCGTGCTGGTCGTCGCCAACCACCAGTCGTTCCTCGACATCCCGATCCTGGCCGCCGCGGCGCCGCGCCACGTGGCCTTCGTGGCGCGCGCCTCGCTGGAGCAGTCGCGCTTCCTGAAGTGGATCATGCGCGAGTCGGGCGTCGTGCTGATCCGTCCCAACACGCCCGATCGGGCCGCGCTCGAGGCCATGATCGCGCACCTCGAGGCGGGTGACTGCGTGGCCGTCTTCCCCGAGGGCACGCGCACGCGCGACGGGAACCTGGGCGCCTTTCGCGCCGGGGCGGCCGTGGCCGCGCGGCGCGCCAAGGTGCCCATCGTCCCGGCCTGCATCCAGGGCGCCTTCGCAGCCTGGCCCCGCTCGCGTGCCCTGCCCGTCCCGCGTCAGGTGGGGGTGCGCTTCGGAGCGCCCTTGGCCCACGACCTGCCGGACGTGATGGAGGAGGCCCGCACGCGCATCCAGGCCATGCTGGAGAGCGGCCTCCGCGGGTGAGCTTCCGGGCCCGCGCGGTCGGCCTTGCGGGGCCAGGCGGGGAGCCCTAAGCTCTCCGCCCCTTTCTTTACGGATTTCTTTTCCTCCCTCGCTTCGCTCCTCCAACCCAATGTCCCAGGCTTCCCAGCGCGTCAAGAAATTCGAGCTCGATCTCGCCGAGCTCGACCGTCGGGTCGAGGCCGCCCTCGGCGGTATCGATTCCACGAGCCTCACGGAGAGACTCTCCGCAGCCATCGCCACGATCACGCCCGGCTCGATCGTGCGCGCGCGCGTCGACTCGGTCGACCAGCGCAGCGGCATGGTCGTGCTCGACATCGGCGGCAAGTCCGAAGGCTCGATTCCGCTCTCCGAGTTCGGTGACCAGCTGCCCGTCGCGGGCGAGACCTTCGAGGTCTTCTACGACGGTCTGGGTGAGGACGACACGGCCACGCTCTCGAAGCGTCGCGCCGACCGCCTGCGCGCCTGGGAGCGCATGGCCACGAAGTACAAGGAAGGCGACGAGGTCCACGGCATCTGCCAGCGCAAGATCAAGGGCGGTCTCCTGGTCGACGTGGAGGGCGTGAACGTCTTCCTGCCGGCCTCGCAGGTCAACCTGCGCCGCACGCACGACATCGGCGACTTCATCGGCGAGCCGGTGCGCGCGCGCATCATCAAGATCGACTCCGAGCGCATGAACGTGGTCGTTTCGCGCCGGAAGCTGCTCGAGGAAGAGCGTCAGCGCCTCAAGGAAGAGCTGCTCAAGGACATCCAGGACGGTCAGGTCCGGAAGGGCGTCATCAAGAACATCGCCGACTTCGGCGTGTTCGTCGACCTGGGCGGCATCGACGGCCTGCTGCACATCACGGACATGTCGTGGGGCCGCGTGCGGCACCCCTCCGAGATGGTCCAGATCGGCCAGGAGATCGAGGTCAAGGTCCTGCGCGTGGACCTCGAGCGCGAGCGCATCGCGCTCGGCCTCAAGCAGAAGCAAGCCTCGCCCTGGGAGGGCATCGATGCGCGCTACCCGGTCAACTCGCGCCACGTGGGCGAGGTGGTCAACATCATGTCCTACGGCGCGTTCGTGAAGCTCGAGGACGGCGTCGAGGGCCTGGTGCACATCTCCGAGATGTCCTGGACCAAGCGCGTCAACCACCCGAGCGAGCTCGTCAAGCCGGGTGACAAGGTCGAGGTCATCGTGCTCGAGATCGACCTCGAGAAGCAGGAGATCTCGCTCGGCATGAAGCAGGCCGAGACGAACCCCTGGGAACTCGTCGAGAGCCACTATCCCCCGGGCACGATCATCGAGGGCACGGTGCGCAACCTCACGACCTACGGCGCGTTCGTGGAGATCGAGGAGGGCATCGACGGCCTCCTGCACGTCAGCGACATGAGCTGGACGAAGAAGGTCACGCACCCCTCCGAGGTGGTGAAGAAGGGCGATCGCCTGCGCTGCGTGGTGCTCTCGGTCGACACCGGGAAGAAGCGCATCGCGCTCGGTCTGAAGCAGCTCGCCAACGACCCGTGGGTCGACACGATCCCGAACAACTACCACGTCGGCGATCTGCTCTCGGGCTACGTCACGAAGATCACCAACTTCGGCGTGTTCGTGAAGCTCGAGGAAGACCTCGAGGGCCTGCTGCACATCTCCGAGCTGGCCGATCACAAGATCAGCTCGCCGGAAGAGATCGTGAAGCCGGGCATGAAGATCGAGGTGCGCGTGATCCGGGTCGACACGGACGATCGCAAGATCGGCCTGTCGTTCGTGCACTCCGACTTCGAGGAGAACGACAAGCTCGTGGCCGCCTACGAGCAGCAAAGGGCCGAGGAAGAGAAGCGCCAGGCGGAGGCCGGTGATGCCGAGCCCGTGGCCGACGCTCCGCAGTCCTGAAGTGATCCGGACGGCACGGCCCCGCGCCTCGCGCGTGTGGGCCGTGCTGTGCGTCCTGCTGGCGGCCTGCCGCGCCAGCGGGGACGCGCCCTCCGGTCCCGTGGTGCCGTCGGGGCGCGCCGAGTTCGTCGCCCTGCAGGCGGCCCTGGCGAGCGGGGACGATGGCCGCGCCGCGGGGCTCGTCGACGAGCTCTCGCGGGCCGAACTCGCGCGCGAGGAGCGCGCCCAGCTCGAGGCCGCGCGCAGCGTGCTGCGCGGGCGCGCGCTGGTGGCGGGGCTCGTGCTCGAGCTCGCCAGCGAGGAGGTCGCGGCGACACCCGGGCTCTACGAGCTCGTGCTGCGGGCCGAGAACCGCGGCGACGTCGCCCTCACTCTGGCGCTGCCGCCCGCCGACCTGAAGCGCCACCGCGCGACGATCGATGCGCACGGGGCCGAGGGGCTCGAGTTCGACTCGACCCAGTGCAGCGTGCTCGCCGAGCTGTCTCTCGCTCCGCATGCGCGCGTCCGACATGTGCTGCTGAGCTACGAGCTGCCGCTCGGGCGGGCCCTGGCCGTGCGCGAGCGCTGGGCGCTGGCGCCGCGCTCGGGCGAGGTGCGTGCCGACGGGCGCCGCCACCCGGCCGCGGGGGTCGAGGTGCGCGCCTGCGCGCGCGAGCGCGTCTCGCCGCTGCTGGGTGCGGAGCTCCCGCCCACGGCCCTGGCCGAGGCTCTCACCGGGGAGCCGGCCCCGGACGCGCGCCAGCTGCTCGAAACGGCGCTGCGCGTGGCGCCGGCCGCGCGCGAGGCCGCGCTGGCGGGCCTGGTCGAGCCCATGGCCGAACTCGCACGGCGGGCCCCCGAGCGCGTGTGCGCGGCCGAACCGGCGCTGCGCTGGCTGACCGGCAACCGCGACCTCGGCGCGGACGCCAGCGGCTGGGCGCGCCTCCTCGCCGTGCGCGCCACGACCGGCCCGGTGCCGGCCGAGCGACCGCGGCTCGATCTGCCCGTGCGCGGCGAGTGAGCGCGACCCGCGCGCGGCCCCGCACCGCCCGCCCTGTCGCAGGCTCCGCTGTCGCAGGCTCCGTGCCGCAGGCCCGCGCTCAGCGCAGGTGCACGACGAAGTCGAGCAGGTGCTCGGGGTGCTGCGGATCGTCGAGTCGCACGCGCAGGCGGCCGGCCTGGGTTTTTTCCGGCGGGTGGGGCGGAGTGGCGCGCAGGACGATGCGCCAGCGCGCGCTCGAACCGGCCGCGTCCGGCTCGAGCGGGACGGCCTCGGCCGCGAGCCAGGCGCGGCGCTCCTCGGGGACTTCGACGGCGCGCACCTTCAGGCGCTGACCGGGCAGCAGCGAGAAGAGCTCCAGCGAGCCCTCGGCCGGGACGTCCGCCCCGGCCTTGAAGACGATCCGGCTCGGATCACTGGCCAGGTCGCCGACCACCTGCGCCGTCAGCGGCACCTCGAGGATCTCGCCCGGCGCGCCCGTCTCGTCGTGCGTAGCGATGCGCAGGGTGAGCGTGCGCGGGCCACGCTCGAGCGGCGGATGCAGGCCGGCCTTCAGGGTCCAGAGCGGCATGAAGTTGCGCTCCTCGAAGGTCAGCTCGGCCGTGACTCCCTGCGGCAGCTCCTGCAGCTCGCCCAGCGTGTGCGCGAAGGCTCCGGCGGGCACGATCTCGACCTTGCCGTCCTTGCCGCCGTTCTCGGGCACCTGGCCCAGGGCCAGCGTTCCGGGCACCACCGAGAAGGGCTTCTCGACCAGGATGTGCAGCTCGAGCGTCACGAAGTAGCTGGCCGGCGCGTCGGTCGTGACGCGCACGGTCACGAGCTTGTCGGTGTTCTTCGTGACCATGTCGCGCGTGTGGATCGCGAGCTCGAGCTCGAAGATTGCGCCGGGCGGGACCGAGAGCAGCACCGGCACCTTCGCGGCCGCCGATTCACCCTGCAGGACCGTGCCGTCGGGCAGAACCGCGCGCAGCGCTGGCACCGTGCAACCGCAGCCCGGGTCGACGCGCTGGATCGCGATCGGGCGCGGGTCGGAGTTCCGCAGGCGGAACACGCGCGTGACCGTGTTGCCGTCGGGCACGCGTCCGAAGTCGTGGAACTCGAGACGCGGGTCGCGCTCCTTCACCCCGCGGCCGAGCGGGCCGTCGTGGGGGAGCAGCACGAGGCCCTGGCCCGGCTCCGCGGCCGTGGCACCGCCCGAGCAGGCGAGAACGAGCGGAAGAAGGGCGAGGAGGAGCGGGAGGAGGCGCGACATCCGGGCAGGCGAGGATCGGGGGGGAGCGCCGCGCGTGCAACCCCCGTGCCCGAAAGCGCGCGGGAAATTGCACGGGGCGGACCCGGGGCACACAATCCTGCGCCCCGCGGACCCCGCTCCACGCCATGCAACGACTCCCGAGTTCCGACCCCGTCTGGCAGGCCGTGCAGCGCGAGGAGGCGCGCCAGGAGGCGCACCTCGAGCTGATCGCTTCCGAGAACCACACCTCGGCCGAGGTCATGGCCGCGCTGGGCACGTGCCTGACCGACAAGTACGCCGAGGGCTATCCGGGCAAGCGCTACTACGGCGGCTGCGAGAACGTGGACGTGGTCGAGGAACTGTGCCTCGAGCGTGCGCGGGCGCTCTTCGGAGCCGAGGCGGCCAACGTGCAACCGCACAGTGGTACGCAGGCCAACATCGCCGCGCTGATGGCGCTGCTCGAGCCGAAAGAGCGCATCCTGGCGCTGTCGCTCGACCACGGCGGGCACCTCTCGCACGGCCATCCGAAGAACTTCAGCGGGCTCTTCTACGAGATCCACTCCTATGGCGTGGAGCCCGGCAGCGAGCGCATCGACATGGACAAGGTACGCGAGAAGGCGCTGGCCGTGCGCCCGAAGCTGCTCCTGGCCGGAGCCTCGGCCTATCCGCGCACGCTCGACTTCGCGGCCTTCGGTGCGATCGCGCGCGAGGTCGGCGCCCTGCTCATGGTCGACCAGGCGCACATCGCCGGGCTCGTGGCGGGCGGCGTGCATCCCTCGCCCGTGCCGCACGCCGACGTCGTCACGATGACGACCCACAAGACCCTGCGAGGTCCGCGCGGTGGCCTGATCGTCGGCAAGGAGCCCTGGCTCAAGAAGCTGAACAGCGCCGTGTTCCCCGGCGGCCAGGGCGGACCGTTCATGCACGCCATCGCGGCCAAGGCGATCGCGCTGCGCGAGGCGAGCGAGCCCGCCTTCGGCGAGTACGCGCGCAACGTCGTGCGCAACGCCGCCACCCTCGCGGGCGAGCTGCAGGGCCACGGGCTGCGCATCGTCTCGGGCGGTACCGACAATCACCTGATGCTGGTCGATGTCTCGGGGCTCGGGCTGACCGGGGCCGAGGCCGAGCAGGCCCTCGGTGCGGTCGACATCACCTGCAACAAGAACCTGATTCCCTATGACCGCCAGCCGCCGATGAAGGCCTCGGGTGTGCGCCTCGGCACGGCCGCGGTCACCTCGCGCGGACTCGGCGTCGAGGAGCTGCGCCGGCTGGCGCGGCTGATCGCCGAGACGCTGCGTGCGCCGGGCGACGAGGGGCTGCGTGCGCGCGTGCGCGGCGCGGTGCAGGAGCTCGCGCAGGCCTTCCCGATCCGCGCCGCGCGCGGAACGCGTCAGGCCGCGTTGCGCGGTTCCTGACGCTGGTAGCCGAGGTCCAGCAGCAGCTGGAAGACCTCGCTCCAGGTCGGGAACAGCCGGCCGTGCTCGGCCCGGTAGCGCGTGCGCGCCTGGGCGTAGGCGGCGAGGTCGGCCTCGCTCGGCTCGCTGTGCGTGCCCTCGTTCCCGTAGCCCAGCGAGCGCAGGACCGCCAGCACCTCGCGATCGGAGAGGAACGAGCGCATGTGCTTGCGCTTGTACTCGTCGATCGCCGCGATGAACTCGAAGGTCTCGCGCGAGAGTTCGTCGGGGCGCGGCGTGTGCG